>RCMY010000165.1_pt1 | contig 86670 bp, 82 predicted proteins | sample 2041341 | NCBI WGS metagenome assembly RCMY01 (sample SAMN09708234, study PRJNA481090) | Marine sediment metagenome, whole genome shotgun sequencing project. | reverse complement strand
GAAGCCGCTGTGCTGGCCGAGAAAGACGACAACGGCCTGCGCTGGTCCTATGATCCCGATGGTTGCTGCGAGATCCGCAAGGTGGAACCCTTGGCCCGCGCCAAAGCCGGCCTCAACAGCTGGATTTCGGGACGCAAGGCGTTCCAGTCGGTGACCCGCAACAATATCCCGCGGTTCGAGATTGACGATGGCCGCCTGAAAATCAATCCGCTGGGCGACTGGATCAAGGACGACCTTGAAGCCTATTTCGAAGAACATGATCTGCCGCGCCACCCGCTGGAAGCGGAAGGCTATCTCTCGGTCGGCTGCGCGCCCTGCACATCCAAAGTGCTGCCGGGCGAGGATCCCCGCGCCGGACGCTGGCGGGGCTGGGACAAGTCGGAATGCGGGATTCACGAGGACGTGACGCCGTTGCCGGATGCGGATGACGGCGGTGTTAACGATCCGATTTTCTAAAGCTGGCTTTGTTTGGCAAAGACTTCGCGATGCTGTTTTATTCGTCAGATTTCCGGAATTTCGCGACCGGTGACTATCAGCGTGATTACGAATGAGACCAAACTGACGAAGGTGATCGAGCCTGCGATAAGCCAATCCCACCAGGCGCCATATTCAAGGCGAACCTGCCCCTGGTTTTCGTTGATATAATAGCGGACCGGAATCCGGTCGCCAATTTCGGCATTCGGTTCCTGGAGGGCCTGTGTCGTCTCCATCTCATATTGCATGCCTTGACGGGTCACGAAGCGGACGGTGGGGTAGTAAGAGATATAGTCTCTGGAAGGACCGTCCGAGCCTGATGTGCTATTCCTCTCTCCGCGTAACGATACTATCTCGGCGGTCCCGGCTTCGCTATTGTGACGGAATTGCCAAGTATCCACGCCGATAAAGATACCGGCGAAGAGAAAAATCGACACAGCTGACAAGGCAACGATCCGTACCCAAATATTCATAACCACATCGCCCCCATGCTAGGCTTGGAACATTCCGGTCAGCGGCGCAGGATTTTATTGCAACAGGCGTGCTCTAATATTCCTCCGGCCCATCACCATAAGCCAGATCACCGAATTTCGTGAACTCGCTGATAAAGCTGAGGTTGATATTGCCGGTCGAACCCTGGCGGTTTTTGGCGACGATGACCGTCGCCTTGTTGACCTTGCTCTGGTGATCGGTTTCCCAGGCGGAATATTTGGCAATCTGTTCGGGCGTCGAATTGCCATCAGGCTCATCCGGCTTGATCGCGAGATGATAATATTCATCGCGGAAAATGAACATCACGATATCCGCATCCTGCTCGATCGAACCGGATTCACGAAGATCGGAAAGTTGCGGACGTTTGTCTTCCCGGCTTTCCACCGCACGGCTCAGCTGGGAAAGCGCCATCACCGGTACCTGCAATTCTTTCGCCAGCGTCTTCAACCCGCGACTGATTTCCGAAATTTCGTTGACCCGATTGTCATTGGCTCGGCCCGAGCCCTGCAGCAGCTGGAGATAGTCGACGACGATCAACCCTATATCCTGACGCCGCTGCAACCGCCGCGCGCGCGTCCGCAGCGCCGCAATGGTCAGCGCGGGCGTATCGTCGATGAACAGCGGCAGATCCTGCAGTTCGCGCGAAGCCAGCGCAAGCCGGTGCATGTCGTCCCGGCTGATCGCGCCCATCCGCAATTTTTCCGAGCTGATCTCTGCCTGCTCGGACAATATTCTGGTTGCCAGCTGATCCGCCGACATTTCCAGACTGAAAAACGCCGTTTTCGCGCCCAGAGAGTCTTCGGGTGCGATCCCGTCTTCCATATCACGGAGATAGCGATGTGCCGCATTGAAGGCGATATTGGTAGCGAGCGATGTTTTCCCCATACCTGGGCGACCTGCCAGAATGAGCAGATCGCTTCGGTGCAGGCCACCCATTTTGGCGTTCACATCGGTCAGGCCGGTGGTAATGCCGGAAACCTTGCCGCCGCTGTTGAAGGCGCGCTCGACATTGGTCAATGCCTCGGTCGATGCTTGGAGGAACGACCGGACGCCACCTTCCTGTGCTTCGCCTTCGGAAACCCGGTAGAGCGCCGTTTCCGCTTCCTCAATCTGTTCTTTGGGGTCGACCGTCTCGCTAGTATCAAGCGCGCTTTCAACTAGAGTCCGCCCGACGCTCACCAGTTCGCGCAGCAAGGCCAGATCATAGATCTGATTGGCAAAATCACGGGCACCGATCAGACCGGCTCCATCTCCGGTCAATTTCGCCAGATAGGACGGTCCGCCCAGCGCCTTCATTGCCTCGTCCGACTCAAAATAGGGCTTCAGCGTCACCGGAGTGGCCACCATATTCTTGTCGAGCAGTTTCAATGCCTGCTCGTAAATTCGGCCGTGCAATGTTTCATAAAAATGTTCCGGCCGCAGCCGGATCTGGACATCTTCCGCGACTCGGTTGTCGATCAGCAGCGCGCCCAGAAAAGTCGCCTCTGCCTCGACATTGCGCGGCAGGCGCTGTGCTTCACTCTCGTCATTTTGAAAACGCATCAATTCGGCCATGGCGCTTCATTGACCCTGAATCGATTCAGAGCAAGAGGCCGAACGAAAAATTTCGTAAAGTTCGGGGGACAGTTTTGTGGAAAAGACTTTTGCGGTCATGCTGCACTGCTAAAACCCTTGTCCTGAGACCGGCGCTCCGGCAACAGGGCGCAATGTCCGATCCGCGCATCATATCTGTCGCTCTCGACGAAGCCACGATTTTGTGGCGCAACGCCGATATCGAGCAGGAACGACGGATCGCGATCTTCGATCTGATCGAAGAGAATTTCTTCAAGCCGCTCAAACCACATGACGACGGCTATGCCGGACCCTATCAACTTCACCTCAGTGTCCAGGAAGGTCGACTGGTGATTTCCATTGGCCGCGAAAATGGCGAACCACTGGAGACGCTGATCCTCGCGCTTGGTCGGTTTCGGCGGCCGATCCGGGACTATTTTGCGATTTGCGACAGCTATTATCAGGCGATCCGCAAAGCGAGCGCTGCCGAAATCGAAACCATCGACATGGCCCGGCGCGGCGTGCATGATCAGGGTGCGGAACTGCTGGTCGAGCGGCTGGAAGGGAAGATCGAGGTTGACTTCAAGACCGCTCGGCGGCTCTTCACATTGATCTGCGTATTACATATCAAGAATTAAGTGATTCTTCCGCTGCGTATCAGGGAACCAGAGTGGCCAACCGAGACATTAGAAAAACAACAATCAGCCTCGCCACGATCGTGATCGTGTTGCTGGTTATCGCCTTCATCCTGCGCAATATTGCCGTCAGCTGGGCGCCTGCCCGGGACCAATATCCGGTGCAGGGTATTTCCGTCGATCAGAGCCACGGCGAAATCGTCTGGCATGTCGCCGGCGCGACCGGCGTCGATTTTGCCTATATTCAGGCGACCAGCGGTGCTGAAAAACGCGATGCGCGATTTGCCACCAATATCAAAGGAGCCCGGGAATCCGGAATACGCTATGGCGCGCTCCACAATTATTCGCTCTGTCGTCTGGCGACGGATCAGGCGACGATGTTCGTCACCACCGTCCCGCGCGGAGAGAATATGCTTCCGCCCGCCGTCCGCCTGGCCTTTGACAATGGTTGCGGAGACCGCCCTGGCCGGGCGCTGGTGCTGAGTGAACTCAACATGTTTCTCAACCAGATCGAGGCCCATAGCGAAAAACCCGCGATCCTTGCAGTATCGAAGGATTTTGAGGAACTTTACAATATCAGCAGCGGCATCGACCGGACCTTCTGGCTCGAAGCGAATTTTTTCCCGCCCGACTATGCCACCAAGCCCTGGGTGATGTGGCGCGCTTCCGATATGCGCCGAATCAGTGGGGTTGACGGCCCGATAAACTGGAACGTAGTGCGACCATGATTACCAACAGGAACTTGATATGAGCATATTATCCGACCGCTGGATCCGCAATGAAGCGAAACATTCCCGCATGATCGAGCCTTTTGTCGAAGGCCAGAAGCGAGAGGGCTGCATCAGCTATGGCCTGTCTTCCTACGGCTACGACGCCAGAGTATCGGATGAGTTCAAGATTTTTACCAATGTTAACAACGCCATTGTCGATCCCAAAAATTTTGCCGACAATAGTTTTGTCGACCGCAAGACCGACTGCTGCATCATACCGCCGAACAGCTTCGCGCTGGCCCGGACGGTAGAATATTTCCGGATACCACGCGACGTACTGGTAATTTGTCTCGGCAAGTCCACCTATGCCCGCTGCGGCATCATCGTGAACGTCACACCATTGGAGCCGGAATGGGAAGGTCATGTGACACTGGAGTTTTCCAACACCAGCCCCCTGCCCGCCAAAATCTATGCGAACGAAGGCGCTTGCCAGTTCCTGTTCCTCAAAGGCAATGAGCCTTGCGAGACCAGCTATGCCGACCGTTCGGGTAAATATATGAAGCAAAAAGGTGTGACTTTGGCCAAGCTCTAGGCCATAGACGGGACAATTAACCCACCGGTTAAACTATCTGCAGGAGCGCTCGCAATGTCCAAAACACGCGAATTTGATGTCATCATCTATGGTTCAACCGGCTATACTGGTCGTCTCGTGGCGGAATATATGGCGCAGCAATATGGTGTAGCCAAAGACGCTCCGAAATGGGCGATGGCGGGACGTAGTCTGGCTAAGCTCGAAGAGGTTCGCGATCTCGTCGGTGCGCCAAAGGAAACGCCGCTGGTCGTCGCCGATTCCGATGATGCTGCGTCGATCGACATGATGGCCAGTCGCACCAAAGTGGTATTGACCACCGTCGGCCCCTATCAATTATACGGCGACGAAGTCGTTGCCGCCTGTGTCAAAAATGGTACCCATTATGTCGATCTTTGCGGCGAGCCCGGATGGATGCGCGAGATGATCGACAAACATCAGGAAGCAGCAGAAGTATCCGGCGCACAGATCTGTTTTTCCTGCGGATTTGATTCAATCCCGTTTGATCTCGGCGTCCTGATGCTGCAGAAAGAAATGCAGAAGCGTTTCGGCAAGCCCGCTACCCGGGTCCGCGGCAGAGTCCGCGCCATGGAAGGGACTTTTTCCGGAGGAACGGCAGCCAGCCTGGGCGCGACGATGAAAGCACTGGCCAAAAACCCGACCCTGGTGAAGGTTTTGGCGAGCAGCTTTGGCCTCACCCCGGGTTTCAAAGGCGCCGATCAGCCCAATATGCTGATTCCCAAATATGACAAGACCATCGACAGCTGGGTCGCACCGTTCATCATGGCGCCGATCAACACAAAAAACGTCCACCGGACCAATTTGCTGTTGGATTTTCCCTATGGCGAAGATTTCAAATATGACGAGATGGTTGTAACCAGCCCGGGTGACATCGGCAAACAGGCGGCTGAGATGCTCGCCAAGGCCAACCCGTTCGGCGCTGGTGACGCTCCCAAACCGGGAGAAGGTCCGACCAAGGAACAGCGCGAAAACGGCTATTACGATCTCTTGTTCCTCGGCGAGACCGCAGACGGCGACACAGCCAGCCTGTGCGTCAAAGGCGACAAGGACCCCGGCTATGGCTCGACCAGCAAGATGATTGCGGAATCGGCACTCTGCCTGGCCCAGGACAAGGTTACAAAAGGCGGCGGTGTCTGGACCCCGGGTGCGCTGATGGGCAAAAAACTGGTTCAACGCCTGGAAGACAAAGCCGGTCTCAGCTTTGTTGTGGAAAGCTGACGGTTCTCAGCAACCATTCAGGTCCCTTTGCGCTATACTACGAGCCGAAACAGAAATATAATCCGCCACCCTTGAAACCCCGTTTCTCAGGATAAAATTTTTAGCATCATGTTGAATCGTCTTTTACGCAAAAAAAAGCCTTCTCGACCGATAGATAGCGCGTCCATCCCGGACGGACGCCGGGTCTACGCGATTGGTGATATCCATGGCCGCAATGACCTTTTGCAGCAGCTGCTGGACAAGATCATCAAGGACGATGCCGAGCGGGATACTGTCCAGAGCGAGATTATTTTTCTGGGTGATCTGGTGGACCGCGGGCCGGATAGCGCCGGAGTTATCGACACAGTGATGCAGGTCAAAGCAAATCTTGGCAATGTCCGCTTCCTGATGGGCAATCATGAAGAAGTCTATCTGTCGGCTACCAAAGGTGATGAAAAGGCCGTCCGGTTCTTCAACCGGATCGGTGGACGCGAGACGATCTTGAGCTACGACATCACCATGAAGGAATATATCGGACTCGATATGACCCAATTGGCGCAGCGCATTCCAGAGCTGTTTCCTCAACACCATATTGATTTTATCGCTGGCTTTGAGGATCAGATCATTATCGGCGACTATGCCTTTGTACATGCCGGAATACGTCCCGGGGTGCCCCTGTCCGAACAGCGCCAGAAAGACCTCCGCTGGATCCGGGAAGAATTTCTCTCGGCCCAGGAAGCCCATGAAAAAATCATCGTCTACGGCCATACAATCAACGATGATGTCGTGGAAACCGGAACCCGCATCGGCATCGACACGGGAGCCTATTATTCCGAGAAGCTGACCGCGCTGGTGCTGGAGGGATCGGAACGCTGGTATCTGGACACCGCCCCGTAAAAAAACGGCGGAACCATCGGGTCCCGCCGTATTTTGGTCCGATACGCAGACCAGTTTTGGGTAGTGAATAATCTGTCGTTTAGGCGACTTGTGCGGTTGGTGCGGTTTCCTCTTCGATATCGCGCAGGACATAGCCGCGGCCCCAGACCGTCTCGATATAATTGTCTCCGCCACAGGCCAGAGCCAGCTTCTTGCGGAGTTTGCAAATGAACACGTCGATAATCTTGAGTTCCGGCTCGTCCATTCCACCATAAAGATGGTTGAGGAACATTTCCTTGGTCAGGGTAGTACCCTTGCGCAGCGAAAGCAGCTCGAGCATCGCATATTCCTTGCCGGTCAGATGGACACGATTGCCATCGACTTCAACCGTCTTGGCATCCAGATTCACGGCTAGCTTGCCGGTCCGGATAACGCTTTGCGAATGGCCTTTCGACCGGCGCACAACCGCATGGATACGGGCAACCAGCTCGTCCCGATGGAACGGCTTGGTAACATAATCATCGGCACCGAAACCAAAGGAGCGGACCTTGCTGTCCATCTCGCTGATACCGGAAAGAATGAGAACGGGTGTTTGAACCTTCGCAACACGCAGCTTCTTGAGCACATCATAACCGTGCATGTCCGGCAGGTTAAGATCGAGCAATATGATGTCATAATCATAGAGCTTGCCGAGATCGAGGCCCTCTTCGCCCAGATCCGTGGTGTAAACGTTGAAACCTTCGGTCGTCAGCATCAGCTCAATTGCTTTTGCGGTCGTCGGTTCATCTTCAATCAGCAGCACGCGCATCAGGCAGCCCCTTTTTTTAATTACTCCCCCCGGATCGGTAACTGTGCCGACCCGATGGATCATTTATTAACCATAAGATGAATGAACGTAAAAGGTTAATTTTGTCCTAAGGCAGGATTGAACAGGAGTCGCAGGGAGTCCAATGACTCTGAAACCCGCAGGAATGAGTCGTTTCGGGACTCCCGAGTCGGGCGAAAAAAAAATTAACTTTTTGCCAATTCTAGCTCGCGAACGTCGGAAATTTGCTCAAACGGATCGAATTTCGTCGCATATAGACAAAAAAGGACGCACTTTTTACGACATATGGCGGGCTTCGTTAACAACCCCTGTTGCGAAGAGGGGCAAAACGCTAAGAACGTCCATGGTTGATATTCCCGAAAGCGCGATCACCGAGACATTTCTTGCCGCCAGCGGACCGGGAGGCCAGAATGTCAACAAGGTGGCCACTGCGGTCCAGATGCGGGTCAATGTCTATGCGCTGGGACTCGAGCCATATGCTTTTCGAAAATTGAAAACGCTGGCAGGACGCAAAATGACCAGCGGCGGCGAGCTGATAATCACGGTTCGCGCCTATCGAACCCGCGAAGCCAATCGAGCCGAAGCGCGGCGGCGCGTGGGCGAGATGGTAGAACAGGCATATCAGCGCGATGCCCGAAGGATTAAAACCCGGCCGAGCAGAGCCGCCAAAGCCCGGCGCGTCGAAACGAAAAAAAAGAAGTCTTCGGTCAAGAAAATGCGGGGAAAACCGGGCCTGGATTGAACGTCCGGAACCGGTCGATGTTTTGGCAGCCTGCCAAGTCATTTGTTTCCTGTTGGCAAAGCACCGGTTTTCCGCATAAGAAATTATACCGGATAAGGGGATATCGATGAAAACGCGCCATTTACTCGCACTATGTTGCCTGCCCTCCTTTGCGACCGCGGGCCTCGCCAGCGACGGAGATGACAGCCGCCGGTTCACCGCCGAACGTGTGTTCGATCTGGAATATGCCGATGATCCGCAAATCTCGCCGGACGGCAGCACCATCGTCTATGCCCGCAAATCAATGGACAAGTTCGCCGACGAGGTCGTGAGCGATCTGTGGACGATTGACACGCGTAGCGGCCGTCACCGGCCGCTGGTCAGCGGGCAAGGGTCCAGTTCCTCGGTCCGCTGGTCACCGGACGGCAATCGCCTGATCTATCTGACCACGACGAACGGGAAACCGGACCTTCGTCTGCGCTATCAGGACAGCGGTGACAGCTTTTCACTGGCCCAGCTGGAACATGGTCCCGGCGCCCCGGTCTGGTCGCCCGACGGAAAAATGATCGCTTTCTCCATGCTTGTTCCCGATGAGCGAGTGGCCTTTGCCAAGCCGCCCAAAAGTCCCGAGGGAGCGGACTGGGCCAAACCGGTCGGCATTGTCGATGATCTCGTCTTCCGCTTCGACGGCGCGGGTTATTTGCCAAAGGGTAAAACCCAGATTTTCACGTTGAGTGCCCAGGGCGGCACACCGCGACAGGTGACGCACGGCAAAAATGGCTTTGATTCCCCGCAATGGCTTGGCAATGGGACTCTGCTCGTTACCGGGAACGAAGATGAGGATGCCTATCTTGATCCGATCGAGAGCGAAATTTATCGCGTAGACTTGTCCAGCCAGGCGGTAACGGCATTGACGCAGCGAGACGGCCCCGATTTTGCTCCGAATGTCGCACCCGATGGCGCGCGGATCGCCTATCTCGGCTATGACGACAAGCTGAAATCCTATCAACAGACCGATGTCTACCTCATGGCGCCCGACGGCAGTGACGTGCAAAACCTGACTGCCAATTTCGGCCGGTCGGTCGACGGCATTGCCTGGCGATCAGACAGCCGGGCGATTGTCGGTCAAACCGAAGTCGATGGCATATTGACGCTGGTTTCCATTGATCTGGCCGGCAATGTCCGCAATCTGGTCAAAGATATTGGCGGCACGTCCCTCGGACGTCCCTATGCGGCCGGCAGTTTTTCTGTTGCCAGCAAGGCAGGCGGAAGTTCCCCGATTATCGCCTATACCAAGGCTAGCACCAACCGGCCCGCCGAAGTTGCCCTGACCCGTGGCAGCGGCAATGGCCGCCAGCTGACCCGGCTGAACGAGGACGCGCTGGGTCATTTGGACCTTGCCCGGATTGAGGAGATCAAGGTCTCGTCCACCCATGATGGAAGAGAAATTGAAGCCTGGATTGCCCTGCCCCCGGATTTCCGGCCCGATGGGACGTTCCCGATGATCTTGGAAATCCATGGCGGACCGAACACCATGTATGGCCCTTTTTTTGCCGCTGAGATCCAGCGCTATGCGGCGCAAGGCTATGTCACGGTCTACGCCAACCCGAGAGGGTCGACAGGCTATGGTGAAGCCTTTGCGCAACTGATTGACCTTGATTATCCCGGCAAGGACCATGATGATCTGATGAGCGTCGTCGATGCGCTGCTTGCCAAAAACTATGTCAGCAAAGAGCGGCTGTTCATCACCGGCGGATCGGGTGGCGGGGTACTCACCGCCTGGGCCGTCGGAAAGACCGATCGCTTCGCGGCAGCGGCAACGGTCAAGCCGGTAATCAACTGGACCAGCATGGCGCTGGCCGGCGATATTGCCCGTTTTGTCAGCCGTCACTGGTTTCGCGCCCAGCCCTGGGAACAACCGGAGGAATATTGGCGTCGTTCTCCACTCTCCATCGTCAATAATGTGACAACACCGACGATGGTCATGGTCGGCGAAGCCGACTGGCGCACACCGGCCTGGGAAGCGGAACAATTCTACACCGCACTGAAGGTACAGAAAGTCGATACCGTGCTTGTAAGGGTTCCGGGCGCCTCCCACCTTATTGCCCGGAGACCAAGCCAGCTCATCGCCAAGGTCGACAATATCATGGGCTGGTTTGCCAAATATGATCCGGTGAAAAAACAGGAAGCGGAAGACTGATACAAAAGGCGCGAAATACCCCATGTTAGAAATTGCCATCGAGAGAGATCAACCGGCAGCAGAATTTTATGCTGACCTGACATCGGCCGCCGCCGCTTTGGTGGACAGTGAGCCGGATACGATCGCCAATATGGCTAACGTCGCGGCGCTGATCTGGCAATATATGCCGGAACTCAACTGGGCAGGATTCTATCGCATCATGGACGGAGAGCTGGTGCTCGGTCCTTTTCAGGGCAAAGTGGCCTGTATCAGGATCGCTATCGGGGAAGGCGTTTGCGGAACTGCTGCAGCCTCCGGCCTTGTGCAGCGGGTAGCCGATGTCGATGCGTTCCCCGGCCATATTGCTTGCGATACCGAAAGCCGCAGCGAACTGGTCATACCGATATTGAGGAATGGATCGGTCATCGCCGTCCTCGACCTCGACAGTCCCCTGCCCGACCGTTTTGGCCCGCAAGATGAGGCCGGAATGGTCAAACTGATTGGGGCAATTGCTAACAGTCTTGGTTAAGCACACCGTAACCCGCATGCCCCAATTCGAGACAACCCGATAGATCTACTCTATTTTACAAGCCCCTAATGGTCAAAGCCCCCGAAAAATGGTAAATGATTGTTAACCATTTTTCTCTCGGACATGCTGATTGCATGTCCGAAACTAGGGAGTTGTTAACCATGAAGACCCTTTTACTTGCTGGCCTTGCCGGTATTTTGGCGGTGGCGCCAGGATCGGCCAATGCTGCTATCGACTCGGTGTCAGATGATGCCGCGGAGGCGTTGGTTGACCTTTCCTTTGCCTCGTCAACCGCACTGGCCAACCCGGCAGAAGGGGCCAAGACCATGCCGCGCAGGGGCAATATGCGCCAGATGAAGAATATGGGTAACATGCGCCACATGAAAAAAGGTGGCAATATGCGAAAGATGAAACATCGGGGCAATATGCGCTCTATGAAACATAGAGGAAATATGCGCCAGATGAGGAACCATCATCAGGGGGGCAGCTATGTTCGCCGTGGCCGCATGGGCTATGATCAGGGTTATCGCAAACCACACCGCGGTTTCCGCCTGCCCCAGACTTACGTGCAACCCAGCTATTTTATCGGAAATTTCGGTTATTACGGACTGAGCCAGCCTAACTACGGCTATGGCTGGTCGCGCTATTATGATGATGCCGTTCTCACCGATCGCCGTGGGGTTGTTCAGGACGCGCGCTACAATGTCGATTGGGATCGCTATAATCAGGGCTATCAGGACGGCTATCACGCCGGCCAGGCAACCTATGATCCTAGCGTTTTCGCTGGAGATGATCGGGTAGTTGCTACGCCGCCTTCCTATAACAGCAATCAGCCGACCTATCAGGGCGATTGGCAAGGCGCATATCAGGAAGACGGTAGTTATCAGGGCGACTGGCAAGGAACCTATCGTGATGCCGACGGTCGGGTTTACGAAGGCGAATATTCCGGCACCTTCATTGGTGACGGCGAAATGGCTCCGCATTGGGGATCACGCCCGGAAAGGGAATCCGTATCCGATCATTATGCGCCTTATCCGGATGATCGGGGCTTCGACAGCCAGCGTTCGGAAGAACTGGCCTATCTTGAACGGTGCAAGAAAAGCAGTGGGATCGGCGGTGCCGTTGTTGGCGGTGCGATTGGCGCGATTGCGGGCAACCGCATCGCGGGCCGGGGGAACCGGCTGGGCGGATCATTGATCGGCGGCGGTCTTGGCGCGGTCGCCGGAGCTGCCATTGATCAGGGAACCGATCGGTGCCGCAAGCTGCTCAAGAAATATGGCTATGACAGGCAACATACCGGGCGATATCCGGACCACCCACCGGTCCAGCATCACCGTCCGCAGCAGCCTCAGGGCCAGGCGACCTATCCCAGCGGCTGGAACGGATATTATGGTGCGGGCTATTATTATCCACAGGCGCAACCGATGGTGACGACGATCGTCGTGCAATCCGCGCCGGTTACGACCACGACGACGACAACCTACATCGAAGAGGAAGTCGTCTATTCGAAGCCAGCCTATAAAAAGCGGTGGAAAGCCGCACCGAGGAAAACGTGGAAACCAGCGACAAAGGCAGTGCCACTAAAGGGATGCCAACAGGCACGCTGCATGTACGATTGATCGCCTGATGGATAAAAAAGGCCTGCTCATCCAGTCCGGGTGGCAGGCTTTTTTTTGGCATAGCTGATTATGAGAGTATCAGTTCTGGCCCTGTCGTTTGAGTAGCGCGGTTGGATCAAATCTGTGCCAGCCCTCTGGACCAAGCCGTTCTATTGGCCGATATCTGACTTTATATTCCATCTGCGGGGATCCATCGACCCAGTAGCCGAGATAGACATAAGGCAATCCGGCTGCCTTGGCGCGCAGGATGTGATCCATGATGATATAATTTCCAAGACCGGCACGCTCTCCGTGCTCCGCATCGAAGAAACTGTAGATCATCGACAGGCCATCCCCTTGTTGATCGGTCAGACAGGCTCCGACCAGACGCCCCTTGCTGCCATCTTGCGTTGGCTCGCGATATTCGATCACGAAGCTCTTGACCGGCGATTGCTCGACCATGTCAGAATAGTCCATTTCGTCCATTTCCGCCATGCCGCCACCCGGATGGCGTTTTGCGAGATATTTCTGCAAAAGTTGATATTGTTCTTCTGTTGCCCAAGGTTCGCAGGCTTCCACAATCAGGTCTCGATTGCGCCGGATTAGTTTCCTTTGCGTACCGCTGGGACGAAATTCATTCGCCAGCACGCGAACCGAAACGCAAGCCTTGCAATCCAGACAACTGGGCCGATATGCCACATTCTGGCTACGGCGAAATCCGATCCGCCCAAGCGCATCGTTCAATTCTTCGGTATGGGGGCCGTTGAGTTCGGTAAAAACCTTACGTTCGCTTCTGCCAGGCAAATAGGGGCACGGGCTGGGATTGGTTACAAAGAATCGCGGAAAGCGGACGGGTGCAGTCACAAAACCAGCCTTTTGTTACATTGTTCAGAATCGATATCGACAATATGCAATGCGGCGAACAAAATGAAAAGCCGATTTACCACGTATTTCCATATTAGGTCGCTCGAACGTGATTCAAAAAAAACGGGGCGAAAATCGCCCCGTTTTCAAATTAGTTTTGCCAAAGCTCAAGGGCTTGTTGGATCATTATCATCAGCGATGATGATGATACCAGCGATTACCGCTGCTGCTGCCAGAAGGGCAATCAGGATTCCATTTTCGCCTTCAAGTTTTTCTGAAGTTGACGAGGTTGCGCCAATGCGCTCAACAGCAGGCGCAGCACTGTTAGCTGATTGGGCTGCAACAGGAGCTGCAACCAAAGATACTGCTGCAATACCAGCAGCCAATTTACCGAATTTCATAACTATGCTCCAATCAAATCATTTTACAAAGAGTGAAAGCTCAAATCTGAGTTTCCTGCGCCCCAATGTATTGTGAAGGGTTTTCATTGTATCCATCCCTTCTACAGAACTTAATTAGCCCAATTCGTGATTCTTCACAACTGCAAAACTCAATTAAATTCTCAAGTAAGCTTATTTACAAGCCACTTAACCTGACATCATCGATTCTGAACAAATGCAGGCTTGCCTGCAATCCAGGTTTGAAGAACTCTCAAAGTTCTGATTTGTGCAGGCGTTGCAAGTAGAATGTCTTGATCGATAATCAGGAAATCCGCCATTTTCCCCGGTTCCAGATTGCCCAGGCGGTCTTCGGCAAAAGCGGCATAAGCAGCACCATTTGTATAGGCTTGCCATGCTTGTTCACGATTCAGCCGTTCCTCGGGCATCCACCCACCGAAAGGCTGACCCGCAGCATCTTCGCGGGTCATCGCAGCGGCCAGGCCGAGAAAGGGATTGGATGATTCCACCGGAACATCCGTGCCAAGCGCCAGCTTTGCGCCCGATTCGAGCAAAGACTTCCAGGCATATGCACCACGCAAGCGATCCGGCCCAAGGCGCGCTTCCGCCATCAACCGGTCCGACGTCTGGTGCACAGGCTGCATCGAGACGATCGTTCCGGAAGCTGCAAAACGGTTGATATCAGCTGGATCGACAATCTGTGCATGCTCTACTCGCCAACGACGATCGCCTTTGTACGTGTCCTGCAATTCTTCAATAGCAGACAAAATCTCGTCATTGGCTTTGTCGCCGATCGCATGGACGGCGGTCTGAAAGCCGTCCATCGCAGCCCGGCTCATCTTGTTTTTGAGCTGCGCAGAAGTGAGCATGGCCAGTCCGCTTTCCCCTGGCCTGTCCGCATAAGGCTGCTTCAGCAAGGCACCGCGTGATCCCAGCGCGCCATCGATATATAATTTGACTCCGGCCAGTCGCAGGTGATTGTTGTACAACCACGGAGATGGCCCTGGACCACCAATGGCAGTCATATCATCTATTCCGGCCGCATAGGATATGATCCGGATTTTCAGCTGCCCCGCATCCCCTGCCCTGCGAAAGCTCTGCCAATCCTGCATCGTGGTGCCCATATCGGCGATCGATGTAACCCCGCTGGCCAGCAATATGTCCTGCGCCTTGATCAGCGCAAGATCGCGGTCCACCGGCCTCGGGGAAGGTATCGCCTGGTCAAACAGACCTGCAGCAGCATCGACGAAAATACCGGTCGGCTTGCCGCCGGTCTTTTCAATCGCGCCACCACTGGGTGACTTGGTCGACGCCGAGATTCCCGCCGCTGCCATCGCCGCGCCATTGACCCAGACGGCATGACCGTCAACCCGGGACAGATATACCGGACGGTCGGGAACTATTGCATCCAGTTCCGCTGCGGTGGGAAAGCGGCCCAGCCCCCAGGCTTCCTGGTTCCAGCCGTTACCGATGATCCACTGCCGGTTAGGATTGTCCGCTGCATATTGCGCGATCTTGGCAAGCGCTTCGGGAAGCGACCTTGTTTCCGATAGATCCAGTGTCAGGGCGCCAAAACCCATTCCCATGACATGGCCATGGGCGTCGAAAAATCCCGGAATCAGGGTCTTGCCTTCACCATCAAACTGAAAATCCACCTCGCGTGGCCGCTTGTCACGGCGACCCAGCAGTTGCTTGACCTTGCCATCATCATCGACAACCATCGCGGCAAAGCGGATGACCTGGCCCTGACTGTCCAGGGTCATGCCGTTGACATTCTCTATAAGACTGTCGGCACGGGCAGCAGCGGGTGCGAGAAAAACGGCCACCGCCATCGCGCCCAATACTACGCACCAATTTTTCAGCCAACCGCCCATATCATTTCCCTTTGACTATTTTCTTTTCGGAAGACGGGAGACCAATGAACTCGTATCATTGCGTCCGCCGCCCGCGGCCTGTACTTCTGCGTAAAACTGGTCAACCAGCGCGGCTACGGGAATGGTCGCGCCATTGGTCCGGGCTTCTTCGATCGCCAGTCCCAGATCCTTGCGCATCCAGTCGACGGCAAAGCCAAAGTCAAATTTGTCCTGCGCCATGGTTGCCCAGCGATTGTCCATCTGCCAGCTCTGCGCAGCGCCGCCCGAGATCGCTTCATAGACTTTCTCCAGATCAAGCTGGCTGGCCTGAGCAAAGCGCAACGCTTCGGACAGCCCTTCTAATATCCCTGCAATCGCAATTTGATTGCACATTTTTGTATTCTGCCCCGCTCCGGTTCTCCCGACATGGACGATGCGTCCGGCATAGGCCGTCATAATCATCTCGGCTGCTGCAAAGGCTTGCTTGCTGCCACCGCACATAACCGACAATGTACCATTTTCCGCACCTGCCTGACCGCCGGAAACCGGGGCGTCGACGACATTTATACCGCGCCCTTCGGCTTCAACCGACAGCTGACGGGCGATCCGTGCGGACACCGTCGTATGGTCGATAAACAGTGCGCCCGGTGCCATCGTCGAAAAGGCGCCGTCCCGTCCCATGGTTACGGAGGACAGATCATCGTCATTTCCAACACAGGTAATTACGACCTGATTGTCTTTTGCCGCCGCTGCCGGATTTTCGGCCAGGGATCCGCCATGCTCGGCCACCCAGGCTTCACCCTTGGCTCTCGTCCGGTTGTACACGGTAAGCTCATGCCCCGCCTTGACCAGATGTCCCGCCATGGGCCCGCCCATCACGCCGATCCCGATAAATGCAATTTTCGCCATAGATTTCCCTAACCTCTTGCCGGGCCATAATCATTGTTTCCCTCAATGACCAGATGCGTTAGGGCCTCTGCGATATGAATGATATCCAGACCTCCGCCCTTCCCTCCTTCGATTTTGAAGATGTGAAAGCGGCGCACGACCGGATCAAGGACCGGGTCGTCCACACACCGACGCTGAAAAGCATCACCCTTTCACAGCTTAGCGGCGCAGAGGTCTATCTCAAATTTGAGAATTTGCAGTTTACCGCCGCCTATAAGGAACGCGGTGCGCTCAATGCACTGTTGCTGATGGACGAGAGCAAACGCAAGGCAGGCGTGATCGCGGCCTCAGCCGGCAATCATGCCCAGGGTCTCGCTTATAACGCCAGAAATCTGGATATCCCGGCGACGATCGTCATGCCCAGTACCACGCCTATGGTGAAGGTTGAACAGACCCGCGGCCATGGCGCCGAAATCGTCATTTTCGGCACCAATTATGATGAAGCATATGCCCAAGCCCTATTGCTCGCCGAACAGCGCGGGCTCACCTATATCCATGCTTTTGACGATCCGGACGTTGCGGCCGGTCAGGGGACCGTCGCGATCGAGATGCTGGAAGCCGTACCCGATCTCGACCGGATGATCGTTCCGATCGGTGGCGGCGGATTATTCTCCGGCATGGCAACCGCAGCCGATGCGATCAAGCCGGGAATCAAGATGACCGGTGTGCAAGCGGCGCTCTACCCCAGCATGTATGCGAAATTGAACGGTAAAACCATGACCGCCGGCGGCGACACGCTGGCCGAAGGCATAGCGGTACGGAATCCTTCCGAATTTACCGCCGGGATCATCCGGAAATATGTGGACGAGATTCTGCTCGTCAGTGAAGCACAACTGGAAAGCGCGGTAAGCTTGCTGTTGCAGATTGAAAAAACCGTCGTTGAAGGTGCCGGAGCCGCCGGTCTTGCGGCCTTGCTCGGCAACAAGGAAAAATTCAAAGGCGAAAAAGTCGGACTCGTGCTGTGTGGCGGCAATATCGATACGCGTCTGCTGGCAAACGTCCTCCTGCGCGATCTCGCCCGTTCGGGCCGTCTGGCGCGTCTCCGCTTGCATTTGCGCGATCAGCCCGGCGCACTCTACAATGTCGTGAAACAGTTTGCCGAACATGAAGTCAATATCATCGAAGTCTATCACCAGCGCGTGTTCACCAACTTGCCCGCCAAAGGTCTGATCACCGATATTGAATGCGAGGCCAAAGACCGTGAACAGCTGGAAGGTTTGATCGCCGACCTCGACAAGGCTGGATATGATGTCCGGCAGGTTGAACTGGCTGATTAGACTAGCGGACCGCGCTAACTTCGGGATTGCTTAGGCATCCGCGTATAACGGCATCGTCGCAAGAGCTTGATCAAAGGCACTGGTGAGATTTTTTAACCGGCGGGGCATCGTCGTCATATCAAGCGACCGCGCCATCGGATCAATGCGATCGGGTACGACGCCAAAGCCGATCATCAGGTCGATCCAGCTCTGCTCGTCGAATATTTCACCTTCGAACGCGACAAACCGGCCTCTGCTGCGAAACTGGTCGATTCTTCTGATCAGACTCTCGGGCAGCTTCCGTTCCCGAATCCCGAACCATGGCACATCGCTCCGGCGGTTGAGGGCGAAAGGTAACAGGGCAAAATCACGCACCTGCTCCGCCGCTATCAGGTGCCGCCGGTTAAATTCCCTTGCTTCGACCGTCATGTTGCGGCGCGTGGGCAGATGGTCCACCAATATGATCGCCTGATGCTGCAATATCATCATGTCAGCCGACAAAAACGGTCCGAAGCGACTCGACGCACCGCCCATTCGTACCAGATTGCCAATCCAGGGCTGCCCGACATATCCCGGTTCAAATAAAGCCACCTGCGCTTCGCCACCGACAAGCTTTTGCTCCTCCGTGCCGGTCAGATGACTGGATGCATAGAGCAGCTGCGCGACTGACGTGTCACGAAGCGCTGTGGTGATCAGCAACCCGCCTTTGATCGCCTGTGCAACAACATTTCTTTGCCTCCCTGGTGGCGGTTCGGGATTCCGGGCAGAGAGCAAGCGGTCAAAAGGAAGCTCTGCGGCAATCGAATGCCAATCCGAGCGGGGGAAGCCGCCAGTCAATCGGCCCACTGTTCCGGAAACATCGGCATAAAAGTCTGCTTCTATTACATCGTCATTGTCGAGTTCGATCCGATAGATTGCTCCGGTATCTGCAGATGTTTGCACCGCCTTTGGCCTTGCTTCCACAATCTCCGTTCGTCCTGAACTGAGCCTGTTTCTGAATAATTCGGCATAATGCGCGCGATCAATCTGGACTGTCGGTCGCAACATGCTCAGCGGCGAGCGCGGATCAGCGGCCTGAAAAGCAAATTTGCCGGCATCTGCTGCCCGGGCCGGCAATCGGAACGGCTGATACAGATAGGCTAGCCGCTCTGGCTGGTCATAAGACAAAGCGGCGCGCAGCATAATCTGGTGGATGGCTACATCATCAATGGCCGGCAGACTTCCCGAACCGGTCAGAAAAAAGTGGCTGCCTTCGCCCTGCCAGTCCCGCATTTCGGTACCCAGAGAAAATACAGCGCTGTCCGCCTTGCGCAGTTCATTTACATCGATCCCGAGCCTGACAAGAAACGGATCATCCAGACGGATCGTGACAGCCGCCGGATCGACCGCGCGACAGTCTTCCACGACGATCAGTTCCATATCCATGGGCAAGTCTTTGCTCAACAGTGCCGCGACCGGCCAAAGCTCGTGGCTTTTACCGAAAATGGCGATCCGCCGCAGCCGCTGTTCACCGCCATTCATGCCGCGTCCCCTTTGGAACCGGAAAAGACAGCCCGATATTTCTCGATAAACTCCAGATGCTCGCTCATTCGCCCGACACCGCTATCAATCGATGTTCTGATACGCTCCAACCGGCCCGAGCGATCATCGTCAGCCATCGCATCAACCCGCGGATCACAGGTTTCAGGCAAGAGATTCTGGCCGATAAAAACAGACAGCCAGCTCGCCGGCTGAAACAGGCCGTGATCATATTGCGGGACTAAGCCGCGCCGTTTGAACGCTTCGACTTTCTCGCTCAGACTGTCCGGCCATGCCATCTCCCGCATATCCCGCCAGAACGGCTCTTCGCGCTGGTTGAGCACATAATGCAGCATCAGAAAGTCGCGCACGCGATCAAATTCAAGATCCATCAACCGGTTATATTCATCAACGTCGGAAGGGGCGCATTGCTTCTCCGGGAACAGCGCGATCAAGTTCAATATGCCGCTCTGGATCAGATCGATGCTGGTCGATTCCAGCGGTTCGAGAAACCCGCCAGACAGACCGATCGCCACACAGTTCCTGTTCCATAACTTCTTGCGCTTGCCGGTCTTGAAAAAAAGCTGCTTGGGATCGGCAATCGGTTCGCCCTCGAGATTGTTCATCAACTGGTCGACCACATCCTGATCGTTGTTATAGCGGTCGCAATAAACATAGCCGTTACCAACGCGGTGCTGCAACGGAATCCGCCACTGCCATCCCGCAGCCCGCGCGGTAGATCGCGTGAACGGTCCGATCGGGCCTGTGATCGCGCATGGTACCGCAAAAGCACGGTTGCAGGGCAGATAGTCACTCCAGTCTTCAAAGCCGGTTTGCAGTTCCTGTTCGATCAGGAGCCCGCGGAACCCGGAACAGTCGACAAACAGCTCACCGGATATTTGCTGTCCGGATTCCAGAGTCACCGACCGGATGAAACCGCTCTCGCCTTGGCTGGCGACCGCGATGATCTTGCCTTCGATCCCTTCGACCCCGCGCGCTGTCGCATATTCCGCCAGAAACGCGGCATAGAGGCTGGCATCGAACTGGAAAGCATAGGAATAAGCCTGCAGCGGCGAGGACGGGTTTTCTGGAGGCAAGTCGAACCGCTGTTGCCGCGCCGCCGCGATGGCAAGGCAATAGCTGCCAAAGTCATCTGCACGGCCTTCGGCATTTTCCCTGACCCAGTAATGATGGAAATCGGCGGGGCCAATACGCTCACCATGCACGCCAAAGGGATGGATATAATGGTCACCCTCCCTGCCCCAGTCGCGAAACTCGATGCCAAGCTTGAACGTCGCGCTGGTCCGCGCCATGAGTTCCGCTTCATCAATATCGAGCATCCGGTTGAATTCCCGAATTTGCGGAAGCGTTGCTTCGCCGACCCCGACGGTACCGATTTCAGCCGATTCTATCAGACGGATCGTTGCATTGGTTTCAGCCAGTTTGTGGGAAAGCGCAGCAGCGGTCATCCAGCCTGCGGTGCCGCCGCCGACGATGACAATTTCCCGCACGGCTTGTTCGGACCGGTCTTTCAAAGCGTTTCCCCGTTGCTTGCATTTTCAACGCTGAGAACAGCTTGCCCGATTTTCGCGCATTGGCCAAACGGATATTCAAACAGGTGCGGTAACCCCGGCATCGCGCATACCCCGCCAGACCTGCAGCGCCTGAACCGTTTCAGGCACATCATGGACCCGCACGATTTGCGCACCCTGCTGGATTGCGTGATGCGCGAAAGCAATTGAACCTCCGAGGCGTTTGTCGACCGGTGCTTCTTTGGACAAAGCCCCGATCATCCGCTTGCGGCTGGCACCGATCAGCAGCGGCTGGCCGAGCGCGTGAAACATCGCGATATTGTTCATCAGCGCGAGATTGTCGGTCAGCGACTTGCCAAAGCCTAGACCGGGATCAATGATGATCTTCTCGCGTTCAAAACCCGCCGCGATCACATCGGCGATCCGTTGTTCCAGCCAATCGAGCGTATCCGTCACGATATTGCCATATCCGTCACTTTTATGCGGGTTTTTGCCACTGGATGGCGCGTGCATGAGCACCACCGGACGGCCGGAAACGCCGGCCACTTCGAGCGATCGTCTATCGTGCAACAAAGCGGAAACATCGTTGATCAACTCGGCACCGGCAGCAATCGCGGCCTCCATCACCGCTGCTTTGCGCGTGTCGATCGAGAGCACCGCGCCGCAATGGGCCAGCCGTTCGATCACTGGTACGACGCGCTTGATCTCGTCGCCTTCCCAGACCGGAGCGGCGCCGGGACGGGTGCTTTCGCCGCCGATATCGAGGATCGACGCACCGGACACGGCCATCGCCAGCCCCGCTTCGGCCGCTTTGTCCGGGTCATCCTGATGCTTGCCACCGTCGGAAAAACTGTCGGGCGTGATATTTAATATGCCCATGACATGCGGCTGGTCAAACCGGATGATGCGCTCGCCGCATTGCAGCGGTTCGTGCTGCCGCGTCAGATTGGCAAATTGCGTGGCAGCCCGCTGCGCCAATGGCTCTGGAAGGGCTTTTGACCATTCCGGCCACTGGGTTATATTTACCAGGCCCCTTAGGTTTGGTTTTCCGGCTTCAGTTATCAGATATTCAATCTGAGAAAACCACGTTAAGCTATTGTTTAAACGTTGATTTTTGTCTTCATGCCATTGCGGGCTGTCGACTAGGCCAACCGGCTTCAGGTAGAGCTTCGCATCCGCTCCACATGCTTCCATATCTTCCAATGGACCGGTCATTTCAGGGTTCGGTGGCCAGCAAATAAGTCTGGCGCAAATCGTCAATCGGCTTCAACGCCTTGCCGTCATTATAATACCAGTAGGTCCAGCCGTTGCAACTGGGTGCATCCTGTACGGTCGCGCCGATCTTGTGGATAGAGCCTTCCTGACCGTCCCACAGGATCGAGCCGTCGGCACGCACCTTCACCTTGAATTTGCGGTTCTTGCTGCACAGCTCGTCACCGGGCTTCAGATAGCCGGTTTCGACCAGCGTCCCGAAAGCGACCCGCGGTTTGGATTTCGGCGATTGCATGGTCTTGAGAGAGCTTTCATCCAGCGGCAGCGCTTCGGCAATGCGCTGTTCGGCCACTTCGCAATAGCTGTCCTCCTTCTCGCAACCGATCCATTCCCGGCCCAGACGTTTTGCCACCGCACCGGTCGTACCGGTGCCAAAAAACGGATCGAGCACGACATCACCGGGATTGGTCGTCGCCAGCATGATGCGGTAAAGCAAAGCCTCGGGTTTCTGTGTCGGATGCGCCTTGGTCCCATTGCGTTTCAGCCGCTCCTGCCCGCCGCATATCGGCATCACCCAGTCGCTGCGCATCTGCAACTCGTCGTTGAGATTTTTCATCGCGCGATAGTTGAACGTGTATTTCGATTTTTCCGATTTCGAGGCCCAGATCAGCGTCTCATGCGCATTGGTGAAGCGCGTTCCCTTGAAATTCGGCATCGGATTGGCCTTGCGCCAGATGATATCGTTGAGGATCCAGTATCCCAGATCCTGGAGCGAAGCGCCGACCCGGAAAATATTATGATAGCTGCCGATAACCCATAAAGAACCGTCGGGTTTGAGAATCCGGCGCGCCTCCGCCAGCCAGGCGCGGGTGAAGGCGTCATAAGCGGCAAAGCTGTCAAAATGATCCCATGCGTCATCCACGGCATCCACCTGCCCGCCTTCGGGACGGTATAAATCACCGCCAAGCTGCAGATTATAGGGCGGATCGGCGAAGACCATGTCGACCGATGCATCCGGCAGCGATGCCATCGCCTCGACACAATCCATCTTCAATATCTGCCCCAGCGGCAGCACATCAGCCTTTTTTGCGGTGCGTGTTTTGGGCGCGTGAATGCGCTCGATAATCCCCATGAACCTCTATTCCTTTTTCCAGCCGCGCTAACGGTGAGTCCGAAATGGCGAACGGTCAAGGCCGTTAACATAGGTTAAAGGCGTATCTTAATGGTTAACGGAAACCACAGCGGGAGAACGAAACGAGTCCGTCACCAGATATGGAGTCACAGCCGGCGAGCCAGACTCAATCCCTAGTGGTGTGGCGGAAAAGACTCGCTGGCGAATATTTATTTTGATCTGTCCGGTTAAATCGTCCAATTTCAAATCCGGTTCACAAAAACTGCTGTTCAAGCTATACGCTCGATCAGCAGAATAGCTCCAAAGCGTAATATTCCGGGGGTCGGCAAACAGATGGCGCGCAATTTTCGCGATAAATATCAGCATGAATATGGCATCTCTCAGGAGAGCGATGAACCCCGTCCCCATCCCGGCGTCATTGTCGGCGGTGAGGCGGCGCGCGAGAAACGCCGGGAATATGCGATTGTTTTCGGATCAAAGATTTTCGGATCGATCGCCGCTGTCTGGTGGATGCTGACCTATGACACGGGCTGGGTTGAATGGTCGGCTTTCATCACCGGATATATCATATTGATGCTCGGGATCGTGCTCGGCTTTCACCGCTATTATTCACACAAGTCGTTCGATACGTCTGTCCCCATGCAATATATATTGGGGGCAATGGCGCAAATGTCGATCCAGTCTTCGGTGCTCCGCTGGGCCGCCGATCATCGGCGACATCATGCCCATAGTGATGAAATTGGCGACGTCCACAGCCCATGGCTCGACGGTCGGGGTCGCCCCATGAGCAAACTGAAAGGCATGTTCCACTCGCATTTCGGCTGGTTCATGGATGATTGCGTCACCGACATGAGCATCTATGGCAAGGGACTTGCCGACAATCCTGTGGTGCTCTGGCTGCACAGAACACGCTGGTTCTGGCTGATCTTCTCGCTGATCATCCTTCCCGGCATCTGGGGCCTGGTCTTTGGCGGCTGGGACCATGTCATCAGCACGATCCTGATCGGCGGCTATTTCCGGACCTTCGTAGTATTGCAGATCACCTTGGGTATTTCCAGCTACGCCCATGTCGTCGGGTCACAACGGCACACCAAAGGCGTCGGCACGGCCAGGAACAGCTTTCTCTTCTCCCTGTTGACCTTCGGCGAAGGCTGGCACAACAATCACCACAAACATCCGCGCGCCAGCTTTCAGGGCATGGCCTGGTGGGAAATAGACATAGCCGGCTATGTCTTGCTGCTGCTGGAGAAACTGGGTCTGGTCTGGAATGTCACCCGCCAGCCCAAATATATCAAAAGCGATAGCGGTGAATGGGTGTTGGCAGACCGCAAAATCGCGCCAAAGCCTGCGGAGGCAGAAGCCTAAAGCAATTCCAGCTGGGACACTGGCGCAAAGCTCCTTCGGTGCAACGGCGTCGGCCCATATTGCCGGAGCGCCGCCAGATGCTCCGCCGTTCCGTAACCCTTGTTTCGTTCCCATCCATATTGCGGATATTGCTCAGCCGCCGCTACCATCAACCGGTCCCGATATTCCTTAGCAAGGATCGAAGCGGCCGATATGCAGGGGTGAATCGCATCCCCGCCGATCACTGCTTCGGCTGAAAAATTCCATCTGGGCAAGCGGTTGCCATCGACCAGCACGTGATCCGGCATGGCGTTCAGGCCTTCCACCGCTCGCGTCATCGCGAGCATCGTTGCCTGCAGGATATTGATCTCGTCAATTTCGATCTCGGAGCACTGGGCCACCGAAAACCGGGCACAATCCATGATTTCCAGTTCAAGCCGCGCGCGTTTTGTGGAGGTCAGTTTCTTGCTGTCATCCAGTCCTGTGATCGCGTGCAGATCGGGCAGGATGACCGCAGCGGCCACAACCGGGCCGGCGAGCGGCCCCCTGCCCGCCTCGTCGACGCCAGCGATCATCGGTCTTCATCCTGAAAGTCGGTAACAAATTGATGCCCCAAAGGGCCACTGCCTTCACCAAGACCGGGCGCCTCGAGTATCGCGATGCGGGTAAACGAAATAGCCTGTTCAAAGGCTATCGTCAGATCGAGTCCGCTGCCCAGTCCACAGGCCAGCGCGCTCGCAAAGGTGCAACCGGTGCCATGGGTTTCGCTGGTATCCAGCCTCTTACCCTCGATCTTTCTGATCAGACCGCTTGGCGAATAGAGTTCGTCGACCAGCACAGGCCCCTCTCCGTGGCCGCCTTTGACGACCAGGTGGCAACCATGACTCAATATCTCGTCCTTGCCGCCCAGCGCTTCCAGTTCCGGCAGATTCGGCGTCACTACCGATGCAATGTCCATCAGTTCTGCGAAGGCCGCAATCGTATCCGAATCCGCCAGTTCACTGCCGCTGGTCGCAATCATCACCGGATCGAAGACAATCGCGATACTGAGCTTCGCGAGATAATGCGCCACCGCCCGCGCCGCCTCGGCGCTGCCGATCATGCCGATCTTGACCGCATCGACGCCAATGTCGCTGACCACGGATTCGATCTGCTGCAATATCATCGGGGTTGGCACCCGATGGACGGATTGGACACCCAGCGTGTTCTGCGCGGTGATCGCGGTGATCGCCGTCATCGCATGGCCACCGAGCATGGTGATGGTCTTGATGTCCGCCTGTATGCCCGCACCACCGCCGCTATCCGAACCGGCGATCGACAATATCCGCGGACAATTACCGGTCACAGGAACAACGGCCCGACCTGAACGATCAGGAACCATTCCATGGTCCCGGCAATCAGCAGCACCGGAATCCAGAACCGGCGGAAAAAGCCGCGCGCAAAGAAAAACAGGATAAAGGTTACCAGGATCGGCAGGATCAAGCCGACAACCACTATGGTTCTGGCATCGATCACATCCAAAAAGCTCATCATTTATACTTCCGTTCGGTAGAAGCCGGGTATTTTGTCAGCAATGCCGTAGAACGGGTCGGCCTTTGACTCAACGCGCCGCCACAATTGGGACAGATGCCGTGCAATTTCTCGCTATTGCAGCCATCACAAAATGTGCATTCAAAACTGCAGATCAGCGCACCAGCCTGATCGACGGGCAAATCCTTGCCGCAGCTTTCGCAATCGGGACGCATTTCCAGCATCAGCCGGCCACTTCCTCGACCACTGCACAAATCCGGTCGACCACTGCATGAACCTGGTCTTCGTCATCACCTTCCGCCATCACCCGGATAAGCGGTTCGGTTCCTGACTTGCGTATCACCAGGCGCCCGGAGCCTTCGAGTTCTTTTTCCGCCTCTGCGATCACGGCCTTGACCTTTTCGCTTTCGAGCGGCTCGCCGCCGCTGTAGCGCACATTTTTGAGCAATTGCGGTACGGGATCGAACAGGTGCAGCAATTCGCTCGCCGACTTGCCGCTATCGACCAGTTCACCGAGCACCTGCAAGGCAGCCACGGTGCCATCCCCGGTGGTGCCGTGATCCAGCATGATCATATGACCCGATTGTTCACCGCCGACATTGTATCCGCCCTTTTTCATCTCTTCCAGAACGTAGCGATCTCCGACGTTCGCCCGCACGAGATCCAGATGCTGCGCGTTTAAAAATCTTTCCAGCCCTAAGTTCGACATCACGGTGGCAACGATACCGCAGCAGTCCATTGCGGCTCCAGCTCGATCCGATCAATGCCATCAGCTGATCGCCGTCAACGACCTGCCCTTTTTCATCGACAACAATCAGACGGTCGGCATCTCCATCCAGCGCAATGCCGATATGGGCGCCGGAAGCGACTACGGTTTCCTGCAATATAGCGACATCAGTCGAACCACATTTATCGTTGATATTTAAACCGTTGGGATCGATCCCCAGTGCAACGACTTCGGCGCCCAGTTCCCAAAATGCGAGGGAGCGACCTGATAGGCGGCGCCGTTTGCACAATCGCAAACGATCTTCAGGCCATCTAGCCGGATATGGTCGGGAAGCGACATCTTGACGGCATGGATATAACGACCGCGGGCATCTTCAAACCGCTTCGCCCGCCCAATGTCAGCCGCCGGCGCCAATTTGGCATCTTCTTCGAGATAGGCCTCGATCTTGAGTTCGTCTTCGTCGGACAGCTTGAACCCGTCTGGCCCGAATAATTTGATACCATTGTCAAAATAGGGATTGTGACTGGCGGAAATCATGACCCCGAGATCGGCGCGCATCGATCGCGTGAGCAACGCCACTGCCGGGGTCGGCAACGGTCCTACCTGGACAACATCCATCCCGACACTCGTAAAACCGGCGACCAGCGCATTTTCCATCATATAGCCGGAGAGCCTGGTATCCTTGCCGATCACTACGCGATGCCTGTGCTTTCCGCGCAGGAAATGCCGACCGGCAGCCTGCCCCACTTTCATGGCAATTTCGGCGGTCATCGGATGTTTATTGGTCAGGCCGCGAATGCCGTCGGTACCGAAAAATTTCTTTGTCATATCCAATTACATCCCAAAATGGTCATGCCCTGTAGCGCGTGTCTCTAGCCGATGGATCGGCTGGAGACCAAGCAGGAATGACGCCAATGGCAAAATTTACACCCAATCATCCCTTGCCAGAACCTGACGGCCATGGTTGATGGACATTTGGTGGACGGGGAGGAATAGAATATTGAAAAAAGCGCTGATCATACTCCTTGCCCTGGTTCTTGGTATCCTGATCGGACTGTTTGTCGGCCCCAAAAATGACTTGATCGTCGAAGCGGCCGATGTGGTCGGGAACATGTGGCTCAATGCCTTGCGCATGACGGTCATCCCGCTTGTTTTCACCCTGTTGATTGTCGGCATCGGCAAGGCCGCATCCATGGCCCGCGCTGGCCGGATGACGGCACGGGCGATATTGTTCATGATATTTCTTCTCTGGTGCTCCTCGGCAATGGCCGCCTTTGTGACGCCCGCCTTGCTCGAGCTCTTCCCGCTCAACGGTGATGCGGCGGCCGCGCTGCGGTCTGCGCTGGGAAGTGCAGCACCGCCGGGAGATGTTCCTCCGTTCAGTGAATTCCTCCGCGCTCTCATTCCGACAAATGCAATTGCCGCAGCGGCAGAAGATGCCGTGCTGCCGTTGATGATTTTCGCTCTGGCCTTCGCCTTTGCGATTACCCGCCTGCCCGACAGTCAAAGAGTGATGCTGGACCAGTTTTTCAATGCCGTTGCCGACACCCTGCTGATCCTTATCCAATGGGTATTGGCGCTAGCACCGCTGGGTGTTTTTGCGCTGGCGCTAGGCGTCGGCGCGAACGCGGGGCTGGCGGCATTCGGGGCGTTGCTGCACTATGTTCTGATCGTCAGCAGCGTCGGTGCGGTGGTCTGGATTTTCAGCTATGTCCTGACCTTTGTCGGCGCAAAGCGCGGCCCTATTGCATTTTTCAAAGCGTCCGCACCGGCGCAAGCGGTGGCCATTTCCACGCAAAGTTCACTGGCTTCGCTGCCCGCGATGGTGAGCGGCGTCAAGGCGATGGGTGTTGGTGACCGTTCGGCCGATGTCGTCCTTCCCATCGCGGTCGCGCTGTTCCGCGCAACCGGCCCCTGCATGAACCTGGCTGTCGCCATTTATATCGCCCATCTTATGGGCATAGAATTAACGATTGGCGTGCTGGCGATCGGAGTTGTGGTCGCCGCGATCACCACCATGGGGGCGGTCAGCTTGCCTGGTTCGATCAGCTTCATCACGTCAATTGCGCCGATTTGCATCGCCATGGGTATCCCGATCGAACCGCTGGTTCTGCTTTTGGCGATTGAGACTTTTCCTGATATCATGCGAACAGTGGCGAATGTCAGCATGGACATGAGCGTGACGGCGACGCTCGCCAGAAGCGAGGGAGATATAACATGAAATATCGCAAATTGGGCAGCGAGCTGGAAGTTTCCGCGCTTGGTCTTGGCTGTATGCCGATGGCAGGTATTGGCAAAGGCATGTACGGCATGGCGAACCGGGCCGAGAGTCTGGCGACCATCGACCGGGCGATCGAACTGGGCGTGACCTTTTTCGACACCGCCGAAGTCTATGGTCCGCACATGAATGAAGAATTGCTCGGTCAGGCCATCCGCGGCCGGCGCGAGCGACTGGTCATTGCTACCAAATTCGGTTTTGCCTTCAACGAAGGACAAGTGACCGGCGTGGACTCCAGTCCGGCCAATGTGCGCCGGGCCTGCGAAGGATCATTGCTCCGGCTTGGCATCGATACGATTGACCTGTTCTACCAGCACCGCGTCGACCCCAATGTCCCGATCGAGGAGACGATTGGCGCGATGGCCGATCTCGTGTCGGAGGGCAAGGTCCGCTATCTCGGTCTGTCGGAAGCCGGAGCCGAAACCCTGAAAAAGGCGCATGCAACACACCCGATTGCTGCTTTGCAGTCGGAATATTCCTTATGGGAGCGGAGCATCGAGGAAGAAATCCTGCCGGTCTGTCAGGACCTTGGCATCGGTTTTGTGCCCTATAGTCCGCTTGGTCGCGGATTTCTGACCGGTCAGATCAGCAGCCGGGATGATTTGCCGGAAGACGATTATCGCCGCAATGATCCCCGCTATTCGGAAGAGAATTTCGATCAGAATATGAAACTGGTCGACGTCGTGAAAGAGGTTGCCAACCGGCATCACGGCTCCCCCGCACAAATTGCGCTGGCATGGCTCCTGGCGCAGGGCGACTTCATCGTGCCCATCCCCGGTTCCAAACGACGGGCAACATTGGAAGACAGCATGGTGGCGGTCGATATTGAACTGACCGAAGCAGATCTCGACGAACTCGAAGCCGCAGCGCCCGTTGGTGGCACTGCGGGGCTTCGCTACGGCGAGAGAATGATGTCGATGGTCCGTCTCTAAGGGCTAGTGGTCATAGGCCTTTGGCAAAGCGCCCGGGGCCGGATTGCGATACCGGTCCCTGAGACGCATTTGACGGTTGATCAAAGATTGCTCGACACCGTCAATAAACACCTTGTCCACCTGCGTGGAAAGCTCCAGCGGATCGCCGGTCCAGATGACGACGTCCGCCTGACGACCGGCTTTGAGTGATCCCAGTTGTCCGCCCATGTCCATGATTTCCGCAGGCACCGAACTGATTGCGGCAAACGCCTCGTTCCAGGTCAGACCGGTAGCGCGCGGCACTTTGGTGAGCGCGACCAGATTGCCGGCATATTGAACGGAATAGCGCAGTTGATGCGCATCACGATCATTGATCATGCCTATCGCTACCTTGACGCCAGCGGCCTTCATCCGACCGATATTGGACTGGGTCGCGGACAGGTCTTCGAAACCGTACGGCAGATCGCTGAGCGCCGAAGCCAGCACAGGCACGCCTGCGGCTGCGATATGATCGGCGACACGCCAGCCTTCATTGGCCCCGACCAGCACCATTTTCAGCGCCGGAAAATCCTTGCGCAGGTCCAGAACCTTCAAAATGTCATTCGCGCTTTCGACATGGACGAGCAGCTTCGTACTGCCGTTGATTACGGGCAACAGGGCCTTTGCGTCCGATGCCTTTAACAGATCACTATCGAAAGCCGCCGGATTGCGTGCATAGGTGCGTGCTTCGTCGAGCAGAGCCCGGAACTGGATATGAGAGGCAGAACGGCTGCCCCCTGCCCGGCTATGGCCGGTTTCACCCAGTTCGACAAATTGGAAGGCGCGCGCGCTGGTGATCGGATTTTCATCCTGTCCAAGATCAATGATCGCACCATATCCGCCAAAAATGGAATTGGCAGTGCTGGGAGAGACAACCGCGCGGGTAACCCCTGCCGCACGGTTCACCGCAACCGCCGATGCAAAGGGATTGACGGCATATTGGACATCGAGCGCTGCCGAGAAGGGCGAGCCGCTAGAGTTCATGTCATTGGTCTGGGTGACCGCACCAACCTCGACAAGGCCGACCCGGCTGAATCCAGCGAAAATTCCCGGTGTTACCCATTTCCCCGTCGCATCGATCCGCCGTGCATCGGCTGGGATCGTGACATTGGCACCAGCAGCGACAACGCGATCATTGCGGATCAGCACTGTACCGCCTTCAATCGGTGTACTGCCGTCCCCGATCACGACTTTACCACCCGTAATAGCCGTGGTCTGCGCGGCAACAGGGGCGGCGATCAAGGCTGCAGCGGAGGCTAGCAATAAGGTAAAACGCTTCATTTCACGTCTCCTTCACCGGGCTGGCCGAGCTCGAAATCACTGACCGGACGGCGTTTCGGATCGCCGCTGTCAAACATTAACGCTCCGTCGATCCAGACTTTTTCGGGTCGCGAATAAACGCTCAGCGGATTGCCGTTCCACAGAACCAAATCCGCCATCTTGCCCGGTTTCAGGCTGCCGGTCATCGCATCGATGCCCATAGCCTTTGCCGGATTGAGCGTGATCCAGCGGATCGCCTGTGCGTCGCTGATATCAATCCCCATCGCCCGGCCATCGGCAAGCGCCTTGGCCGCTTCCTGATTGAGCCGCTGGATCTGGTTTTCGTCATCGCTATGGATGATCACGCAGGCCCCGGCGTTCTGCAGCATTGCAGCATTTTCCGGGATCGCGTCATAGGCTTCCATCTTGAAGCCCCACCAGTCCGCCCAGACTGCTGAACAGATGCCTTCGGTAGCCAGAATATCGGCAATTTTATAGGCTTCTACGGCATGATGAAACGCGGTTACCTTATAACCGAATTCCTTCGACATATCGATGATCTGGGCAAGCTCATCGGCGCGGTAACAATGGTTGTGAACCAGAATATCCCCGTCCAGAACACCGACCAGCGTTTCTTTGCCAAGATCCCTTTTGGGCGGCTTGGCATCATTGCGTTTGCTGCGATATTCCTGCGCATCGATCCAGGTTTGCCGGTTGAGTGCCAGATTGCCCATCCGAGTCGATGGCAAGCGATTGCGGCCACCGTAAACCCGCTTGGGGTTTTCACCGCAGGCCATTTTCATGCCATATGGTGCGCCTGGAAATTTCATCGCCTGCACCGTCCGTGCGGGGATATTTTTAAGCGTGACGGAACGACCGCCGAAGAGATTGGCCGAACCCGGAAGGATTTGCAGCGCGGTAATACCGCCATTGGCCATTGCACGAGAAAAGCCGGGATCCTGTGGCCAGACACTATGCTCTGCCCAGACTTCCGGGGTCACCGGTGACGTGGCTTCGTTGCCATCGCTATGGGCCGACACGCTGGGCGTGGGATAGTCGCCAAGATGACTATGGACGTCAATGATGCCCGGCGTCACATATTTGCCAGAACCGTCGATCACGGTGGCACCCGCCGGGATCGCGGTATCGGGACCGCCGACCGACGAAATCTTCCCGCTCGACATGAACACCGTGCCATTGTCGATCCGTCCGCCCTCACCGTCGAAGATGGTCACTCCGGTGATTGCAGTGGGAGCGGAAGGATAGGCTGTGTAGGTTGACGGGAATGCCGGTTTGTCAGACTTGCTCGATTTGACGGGCGCTGCCTTGCTGGCCGAATTTGTGTCCGCTGCGGTGGCCGCGCAACCAGCCATCAGCGATCCGCCGGCAACCAGTGCCAGCAACGCCCGAAATTTCATACAAAGCCCCTTTGGTTTTATAATTTGTTTGTTGGATGTACGCCCGCTGCCTGCGGTTCGCCAATTTCCGCCTGACCTTCAAGATCGTCGTGGCGATTGTCATCCTCAAGTGTATCCAGATGCATCCATCGTTTGACGTAGAATGAAACAGCGATCACGAAAACACCTACGCCGATCGCGAAAAGACCGATGCTTTCATAGATCGAAAGCGTCGCTTCCCGAGTCATTGCGCCATCTTCACCGCCCGTAGCAGCACCGATCATCCCGGCAACAAAGTTGCCGCCGGCTGTTGCAAAGAACCAGGCTCCCATGATCAGACTGGCGAGATGCCTCGGGGCGAGCCGGTTCATCGCACTCAGGCCCACCGGTGACAGGCACAGTTCGCCGGTTGTGTGGAAGAAGTAGATGCCGAACAAGAAGATCACAGGCACGAGCGCGCCCGGACCAACCGTCGCGGCTCCCCACACGAGCACGAGGAACCCGAATCCGAGCTGAACCAGACCGAGACCGAACTTTGCCGGAGTCGAAGGCTCAAGTTTGCGCTTGGCCAAGAAGGTCCACAGCCAGGCGAATAGCGGTGCCAGCAGGATGATGTAGATCGGATTGATCGACTGGAATATTGGTGCCGGGACACCGCCGAGGTCGATATAACGATCAGTAAACAGGTTCAGCGAGCCGCCGGCCTGCTCAAACAGACCCCAGAAAAGCGGCTGCAGCGCGATCAGGAATAATATGGCAAACATACGCTCTCTGGGCTGCTTCTCCAATTTAAATGCTTCGAACAAGACATACGCGAGCAGCGCGATACCGGACGCCAACATCAGGCCTCCGACCACGGATTGATATTGTATCAACAGCCACATGACGCCAACGGCCACCACACCGACGCCGTACAGCGTGAATTCTTTGCTCTTCTCGAGTAGTTTCGGTGGTTCTCCCTGACCCATCAGAAGCGGCTTGCCGATGATAAAAACGATCAGACCCAACAGCATACCAAAGCCTGCTGCACCAAATCCATAGGCCCAGCCCAGTGTGATCCCAAGATAGCCGGCGATAATCGTTCCGATCGCCGCGCCGACGTTAATCCCCATATAGAAAATTGTGTAGGCACCGTCACGGCGAACGTCCGTGCGCGAATAGAGCTGGCCGACAATCACGGAGATATTGGCCTTCAGAAAGCCCGAACCCACAATGATGAAGCTAAGCGCTAGCCAGAAAATATTGATCGTCGGATCGTTCTGACCACCCTCTCCTTCAAAAGCCATCAGGAAATGGCCAAAGGTCAACAGTACGGCACCGAATAGCACGGCTTTTCGTTGCCCTAGATAGCGATCGGCAAGCCAGCCACCGAGTACCGGGGTGATGTAAACCAGGCTGACATAAGCCCCGTAAACAATGTTAGATGCACTGTCGTTGTACAACCAATGCTGGGTTAGATAGAAAATTAGGAGGGCGCGCATCCCGTAATAAGAGAAACGTTCCCACATTTCGGCGAAGAAAAGTATGTACAAACCCTTGGGATGGCCGCCGAATTCTGGTTTGGGCCGTGTCACTGCATAAGCGCCCAAAACCAAAAAAACCACCAAGACCACGGACGCTATTGCCGCGATCCAATCGGCTTCCTGCCACAAGACCATGTCCTTCATACTCAGATACTCCCCGACAATTAATGTGGACTGTCTAATGCAGCCCGGTTGAACGGCACACTAATGAAAAAAATGCGCAAGTGAAGCAGATTGTTTCAACCGAGACCGGTTTAATTGCGAATTCGTCTTGCAATCGGCCCCGCCTCTTCCAAAGTGGCGGGCATGAGTGAAAAGCAATATAATGACTTGAGCAGTCTCGCCGCCTATCTGTCCTCCCGCCGTTCCGGCCGGCCGCGCAACATGGTTGCCCCTGGCCCAAGCGATGCACAAATCGAGGAAATCGTGGCTATTGCCATGCGGACACCGGATCATGGCAAGCTGGCTCCCTGGCGGGTTATCGCGATTTCCGCCGAACAGCGCACGCAGCTCGCCCACGGTATCAAATCGGCCTATCTGAAGGAAAAGCCCGGGGCCGGTCGGGTCGAACTGGAGGGCCTTGAAACGCTGGCGCACGAAGCGCCGAGCCTGCTTGTTTTGCTGTCATCGCCGGTCGAATCGTCGAAAATTCCGCTGTGGGAGCAGCAACTCAGCTGCGGCGCATTTGCGATGAACATCCTTCACGCGGCGCATGCCATGGGTTTTGTCGGCGGATGGATCACGGGCTGGCCAGCCTATAATGACGATGTCCGCGACCTGTTCGGTTCTACCCCGGAAAAAATCGCAGGTTTTCTCTACTTCGGCACTTCCAACGCTGAACTGACCGAACGACCAAGGCCGGAACTCAGGAATATATTGTCGGTTTGGACGCCCGCACCTCCGGAATAAATGGTTTCATGGCAAACTAAATAACGGAAAAAGCTGAACTTATACCTTGCCTGCGTGGCTGTATTATGGCAGTGATGCAGCATGAACAATGCAAGCAAACCTGTCTATCTCAAATTGCGGGACATTATTTCCGAATCGATACTGGATGGCGAATATCGCGAAGGCGACATGCTGCCTTCGGTTCGCGTTTTTGCAGCGGATCAGGGGGCCAACCCTCTGACCGTCGCGAAAGCCTATCAGGGCTTCCAGGAAGATGGACTGGTCACGGTGAAGCGCGGGGTCGGAATGTTTGTGGCGACCGGCGCAAGAGATCGCCTGCGCCAGTCCCAAAGAGAAGATTTCATCAAGAACGTCTGGCCCCCTGTCGAGCGCCAGATGAAGCGGCTGGATTTGTCGATCGATGATCTGGTAAAAAGCGAAGCCTGAACGGCGTTCAGCTTTTAACCTTACTCCGGCCTGCGCCTCGGGTAGACTGGGCGCGCCTCAGACTATCGCGATAAACGGGGTTTTCAGGCATGATGGCGACCGCTTTTCCGAGCAGGCTGATCGCATCTTGTTTGCGTGTATCGTCGGCCATTAAAGCGAGGCCATAAAGATGCGATACCACCGGGCTAGATGGCTGCACGCGATAGGCTATCCGGCCGACGGCGATCGCTTTTTCGGTCTGTCCCAGACCGGTATAGGCCTGTGTCAGACCGGCCAAGATCAACGCGTCATTCTCGCCAAGCCGTTTGCGCAGATTTTCAAGAAGATGGGCCGCGACGGCCCAGCTTTTGGTCTCGAGATGAGCGTAAGCCATCCAGCGCAGTCCGGCGACATTACTCGGATTATAGCTGAGATATTGCGCCAGAACCTCGCCCGACTGTTGCATGGCTCCCCGGGACCGCAACACTTCGACCAGTCGCAACATCACCGGTTCGGAAAACCGGATGCTGCGTGCTTGCTCCAGCGCGTCGAGCGCCTCGTCGAAATTGCCCATCGCAGCGGCGACATCGGCTACCAGTATATGCGCGGCGCTCGCTCCGGGATTACCCTCTTGCAGCCGCTTCGCTTGTGCGAAGGCCGTGATATAGTCGCCGGCATTGTAAAGGGCCCGAATATAGGGAACCACCGCCCTTGCGTCGCTCGGATTTCGCTGCGCCTCTGCCGACAATATGCCTAACGGTACTTCGGCGACGATCGTGCTGTCGCGGCCACTATCATGGATAGCAGCGCGGTTCATAACCTCCGCTGCCTGACCACGTTCATCGATCGCTTCAAGCGCGCGCCCTGCCAACCATAAAGCATAAGGGTCCGCACCGGTCCAATCAATCTGCGGTTTCAGCACATCCACTGCATCAACCGCGCTTCCGGCAAGATAAAGCGAACGCGCCAGCAGATTTTGCGCTTGCCGGTTACCCGGCTGGATCGACACCAGCCGACCGAATTTGTCCACGGCTGCGTTATAGTTGCCCTCACCATGCTCGATAATGCCCTGAACCAGCAAGACCGCCGGTACATTGTCAATCGCGCCTTCGGTCTGGTGCATCAATCTTCTGGCCAGACCAAAATTTCCTGCCCGAGCCGCCAGGACCGCCTGCATGAAGAACGCACGCGGATTGCGGCCATCCAGAGCAATGATCTTGCGCGCGACCGCCAGCATTTCGGTCATCCGTCCCATATCGCCCAATGTCGCCGCATATTCCGTCAACAGCGGTACGTCATTGGGGGCAATCTCCAGCGCGCGGTCGAACCAGGGCAGAGCAGCACCCAAACCGAACTGGGAACGCAGCAACTCGCCGCGATATTGTAACGCGCGAATATTGTCAGGATCCAGTTTCACGGCCTCATCCACCGCGTTTGTCGCGCCGGCTTGGTCCCCGGAGTCGGCCCGGAAGCGCGCAATATCGACCCACAGGTCCGGATTTCGTCGATCCAGTTCGATCGCGCGGTTGAAGGACAGGCTCGCCAGTTGTGCATCGCCGGTTTGCAGGGCCACCTTTCCCAAGATGCGAGCCGCATAGCCTTGATGCTCCGTCGGAATATCATCCGCCAGCAATTGATCGCGCGCCTCTTGCGCCTTGCCCTGCAAATACAAGGCATGCCCATAGAGATGCCGAACGGCAGCAGGGTTCAGGCCAAGACTCACGGCCTTGTCGATCTCCGCTTCAGCGCCAATTCCGTCGTAAAGGCTCAACAAGACTTCAGCCTGCGCCACACGTGCATCAATCCATTCCGGGTCGGCCTTGATCGCGTTCATCAATTCGATCCGAGCGGACCTTATATCGCGGCGGGCGCGAAACTGCTCGGCATTTGCAAATGATTCCCGTGCGTCGGCATTGCCATCGCGGGCTGCAAAAATAGCCGTCGGAACGCCAATCGCGCCCACTGCCAGTGCAACTGCCAGGATGGCCGGCTTGCTGAACAACCGCAGTTGCTGGAGATAAGCCGTCATCATGGCTTAGCTGGCTTGCTGCAACTTATATTGCTTGAGCAGATCATATAGCGTTGGCCGGCTGATACCGAGCAATTTTGCCGCATTCGAAATATTGCCGCTGGTCTGGGAAATGGCACGCAGGATCGCCGAACGGTCGGCAGCTTCCCGCGCCGCTTTCAGGTTCAGCAAATCATTTGCCGCATTTTCATCCACCTCCAGATCCAGATCCTTCACCCCGATCATCTTGCCGTCGGCCATGATCACGGCGCGCTTGATCCGGTTTTCCAGTTCGCGGACATTGCCGGGCCAGTGCCAGGCTTCGAGCGCTGCCAGGGCATCGGGAGCCAGTCCTTTCACCGCCGGATTGATTTCCGCAGCAAATTTTTTCTGAAAATGCCGTGCAAGAAGACTCGCATCCCCAGAACGGCCGGACAGGGGCGGGATTTTGATCACAATTTCGGCAAGCCGGTAATAGAGGTCCTCGCGAAACGCGTTTTCCTTGATCATCGTCTCCAGATTCTGATGCGTGGCGCAAACGATTCGCGTGTCGACCGCTATCGCTTTGCGTCCACCGATCCTCTCGATCACGCGCTCCTGAAGGAAGCGCAACAACTTCACCTGCAGTGGCAGCGGAATGTCACCCACTTCGTCGAGGAAAAGCGTGCCGCCATCGGCTTGTTCGATTTTTCCTTCGGTGGTCTTGATCGCGCCTGTGAAGGCTCCTTTTTCATGCCCGAACAATTCGGACTCCAGCAGATTTTCCGGAATAGCCGCGCAGTTTATGGCAACAAATGCCTTGTCGCACCGATCACTCGTGTCATGCAGCCCTTTTGCCAGCAATTCCTTGCCCGTCCCGCTGGCACCCAGCAGCATGACCGAAGCATTGGTGTTGGCCACACGCTCGACCATCTGCGCGACTTTCAGCATTTCCGGAGCACCCGTGATAATCTGGCCGAGGATATATCCCTCGCCATTGCCCTTTGCCGCGAGGCTGGCATTTTCCTGTTCCAGTTTGCGGACATGAAAGGCGCGTCGGACGATCAGACCCAGTTCGTCAATATCCACCGGCTTTTGATAAAAATCCCAGGCACCGCCGGAGATCGCACGTAAGGCGCTGGCTTTCTCACCATGGCCCGAAGCGACAATCACCTTGGTATCCGGCTTCAAGCTCAATATGGCATCCATCGTCGCAAACCCTTCGGTGGTGCCATCGGGATCAGGTGGCAGGCCAAGATCGAGCGTCACTACATCCGGCTCTTCCGCGCGCAGCATTTCTATAGCCGATTCCCGGTCCCCCGCGACGATAACGTCAAATTCGTCATAAGCCCATTTGAGCTGCTTTTGCAGACCTGGATCGTCCTCAACGATCAGCAGCTTTTCTTTTTTTGGCTGATTCTTGTGCGGCATCATACGGCCCTTTCATCTGCTGAATTTTCATCTGATAAACGCTTCGCGAGCGGCAGGATCAACGTGAACCGACTGCCCGCGCCTTCCTTGCTCTCGACCTCCAGGCGCCCGTTCATCGCTCGGGCGAGTTCACGGGCTTCATAAGCACCAATTCCGAACCCACCCTTTTTGCTGGAAGCAAAAGGTTTGAATAGCTGGCTGCGGATGAACTCGCTTGACATGCCCGTGCCTTGGTCACGCACTTCTATCGCCACACTCAGGTCCCGGCGACGGGCGTTGATAAAGATGGGCTCTTCTTCAGAGCTAGCGTCGATGGCATTCTGGATCAGATGGCCGAGGATTTGATCCACCCGGACCGGATCAGCCATAACTGTCAGATCGTCGATCTGGGTGGTTTCCATATTATGCAAAATACGTTTTTTTTCAATGATCGACTGGACCAGTTCCCGCACCTTTACAGGCTTAGGCTCTTCCTGCTTGGCCTTGTTATGCTGAGACAACCGTTCGAGCAGCCCGTTCATTTTGTCTGCTGAATCCTGCAATGTTTCGATCATATCTGCCCTGAATTCTGGATTGTCAGCATGGCGTTTGGCATTGCGTGCAAGCAGGCTCAATTGGCTGACAAGATTCTTGATGTCGTGCATGATGAACGCCATCCGGCGGTTGAATTCGTCAAATCTTTGCGCTTCGGAAAGCGATTCCTGACTGCGGGCCTCCGCCAGGTAACTGGCAACCTGACGCCCTACCACCCGCAGCATATCAAGATCCTCCCAATCCAGCGTGCGGTTGATACGGGGTCGGGCCAACAGCATCAGCCCGGTTAGACGATCGAAATGAACCAGCGGAACAGCCACCCATGTCCGCTCGTCGCTGGTCATCCAGTTCGGAATGGCCGCTGCGTCGCATTTCTCATCCTGATCGGCGCGCAAGGCATCAAATTCGACAATATGGCTGGTGTCTTCGAAAAATGCGATAGTACGGGCCGTGCAGGCGCGAGCCGGTACCTGGATCGAGGACCAGTTCCAACGGGCTTGCAGCACCAATTGGCCGGAATCGTCGGGCATCAGCAAAACACCCGCTGGCGAGTCCGTGATATCCGCAATCGCCTTTATTACCCGTTCGTGGAACGGCGCGCTATCCGCACCGGGACGGCCAATCGTATCGGTAAAGCGAATCCACTCCGAACGATAATCATAGCGATGCTGGAAAAAATTCTTGGCCAGTTTGACCTTCAGCCAGGCCCGGAACCTTCCCGAGGGGAGCAGGAGCAGTGCACCGATCGAGGTGCCGAACAAAAAGCTGATCTGGGCCAGGCGTGCATAGTCACCGCCAATGATTTGCAATGCCGTTGCAATCACGACCATCATCAGGAGATAGCTGCCGATCGCCACCAGTGACAGCGAACGAAATGCCACACTTCGGGAAAGCGTCAAATTCCATTCGGTGTTGCGGACCGATGCCAGTGCCAATATCGGCGCAACAACTGCCATCGTCGGCCCGCGCATCGCATGCAATTCCAACGGTAATTGCTGCGTTAGATAGGTGATCGTGAACAGATTGAGGTCAAACGTCCAGATCGCGGCCAGCGAAGCCATCGGCAGCCGGATACCCCAACGGGTCTCCGGCGCGGAGATCGAATAAAGATTGTGGACAAGCACAAGCGCACCCACGGCAAAGATCATCCGCAAAACCAGCGAAGTATACAGCGTGACGCCTTCAAGACGCGGGCTTCCTGCAAAAGCGGGCAGCAGGGCATCGACGATCACCTGCCCGACCAGAACAAATGCCAGCGCTATGTAGATGCTGTTGACAGTTTTCGGTTCATCACGCCCTTCTCCGGCTCGCAGCAGGATGAACATGAAGGCCAGCCAGCCGAAGTTGCGCAAAGTTTCGGCAAAACGGGAAATCGGTGACAGAAATCCCTCGACCGCAACAGACAGCGCCCAAAAACTGGTCAAGCTTATCGCAATGACCAGCCATATTTGCTTGTCATTGCGCTCGACCTTGCGCTGAAATTGCCAGATTGCCAGCGCACCAAATAATGCGGCGGCAATGCCATGCCCGAAGGTGCTAATATGCCCGAGAAGCGATTCCATCTCAGCGCGCACCCTCTGGCCAGAGAACCACGCGAATAGTTTGCAGGATGATCAGCAAATCCAGAAAAGGCGTGTAATTTTTCGCATAATAAAGATCATATTCCAGCTTGTGCCGGGCGTCTTCGATTGATGCACCATAAGGATAGTTGATTTGTGCCCAACCCGTAATGCCCGGCTTGACGATATGCCGCTCGGCATAGAAAGGCATTTTTGTCTGCAAGTCGTCGACAAATTGAGGCCGTTCGGGACGAGGACCTACAAAGCTCATCTCGCCTTTCAATACGCTCCAGGCCTGTGGCAATTCGTCGATACGAACCTTGCGAATGAAGTTGCCGACGCGGGTGATCCGGGGATCATTCTCTGCAGCCCAGACAGCTTTTCCGCCGGATTCGGCGTCCGAACGCATGGAGCGCAGTTTGAGGATGCTGAACTGCTGACCGTAAAGTCCGACCCGTTCCTGCTTGAAGAAGGAACCGCCGCGAGTTTCCAGCTTGATCAGCAGCGCAAAGAGCAGAATCACCGGTCCTGTCAGAACCAGCAACAGGAAACTCAGGAAGATATCAAACCCGCGCTTGAACGCCGTGGACAGACGGCGACCCGATGAGAAACCGTCGGAAAAGATAAACCAGCTGGGGTTCACGCTATCCAGATCGACCCGCCCGGTTTCGCGTTCCAGAAAACTCGACATGTCATTGACATGGACACCCGTCGTCTTGATCGTCAGCAGGTCCGCAACCGGAAGGGAATTGCGCCGTTCCTCCAGCGCCAGAACCACTTCACTTACCTCGAGATCGATCACATGTTGCGGCAAATTGGCAATATCCTGCCGCCGCACTGCACCGGCGATCTTGCTCGGACCTTCGTTCATGTCGACATAGCCGGCAATGATGAAACCGCTTTCCTGCCGCTTTTCCAGCACGGCAATACGTCCGGCACGGGGACCGGCACCGAGAATTAGCAGGCGACGCTTGAAGCTATTGCTGTCGAGCATGGTGCCGAGAACAATGCGAATCACCATCAAAAACGCGATTGCCAGCACCATGGCGTAGAGAGAATTCGAGCGCCAGAGCGTGATGCCGGGCATCGCGAAGGCGAGCAACGAAAGGAATATCACGCCCAGCGAAATCGCGACCATGATACGGGCGGCGGCGAAACGCATGGATTGCAAGGCTTCCGGACCGTAAACGCCAACCGCTATCAGCGACAGTTGGAGGGCAAAGGCAAAACTGAAAATCGGTCCCGGCCGATCATAGATTGAACCGACCGCCATGTCGATTTGCAGAGCACGCAAAATCCAGCCGGCTTCGGCCGCCATCAGCAGCAACAGAAAATCAATCAAACCCAGAAACAGTACCGGATACGGGATATAATGCTTGAACAATCGGATCATATGGTGCGCGATCTTTCCTTGGCCCGTATTGCACATAAGGAAAATTGGTTATCTGTCGGTAAATTTTACAGGACAAATTGCGATAAATCGCCCGATATCGTCAGAATTGTTCAATATGCCGACAGTTTCTCAGCTTGCCACAGCCGGTTTCACCGCTCCGGTCTAGTCGTTGACAAAGTCAAACGGCGTCAATCCGCGCTCCTGTTCGTCAAATTTGAGCGGCCGGCTGCGTGGCGGTGCCGACCGCTGCGAACATTGCGGGCGGGTACAGGCCGGACAACCCAGACCGATAGGATCAGCCTGCTCGATGCTCAGATCTTTGCCGCGGGCATAGTGCAGCGCCGAAGCAACATCTGCGGAAACACCCAATCCGATAGCAAAAGCCGGTGTATATCCACCCGCGCCAGAGCCGATGCCTTGCACTGCACGGGACAGGGTAAACCATGTCGAATCGTCTTCCAGAGCCACCAGTTGACAGCGAATTTCTGCCGGCTGTTCGAAAACGCGATGAATATCCCAAAGCGGGCAGCGATGAGCACTTTCCACCAGCGGGGCGTTGCTGGCCCCGGCATAGCGTTTGGAGATCATGCCGGCCCGATCGATTCGCACCATGAAAAACGGCAGACCACGCGATCCGACACGTTGCAAAGTGGTCAGGCGATGGGCAACCTGTTCGAAACCGGCGCCAAAACGACGCTGGAGCAGCTGAATGCGATATCCCGTCTGCTCGCAAGCTTTCAGGAAGCGTTCGTAAGGCATCATCAAGGCTGCCGCAAAATAGCTCGACAAATGGCGGCGGAACAGTTTTTCGGCGGAACGATCAGTGAAATGACCTCCTGCCGCCAGTGCATCAATCTCTCCCTTTGCCTCGATTTGCCCCAGCAGCAGCGCCGCTTGAAAGGTGCGGGAAGCCGGATCGAGCATTTCCGACAGCTGGAGTTGCCGCGCGTGCAGATCAAGGCGGCGCAGCTTGTCTGACAGCACGGTTTCAGGCAGAATCCGTATCATCAACTGGTGCTTGACGCGCAGTCTCTCGGCAATCGCGCCATAGAGATCGCCGGCGCCGAGGCGCAGTTCGTCGGCGAGTTCCTCGGCCATCGAGTCGAGATCGGCAAAATGGTTGCGCCAGCGCTCGATTTCACGGCGAACCGACTGGATGGGGTCGGGAACCGTGCTTTCCCCAGTCTCGCCCGCTGTATTGCGATTGTCAAATAGTCGTACAAAAGCTTCCGCGCTATTGGGCGAAGCTATCAGCCATTCCTCCAGTTCCGTGCGATCGATGGACAGGTCTTCGAACAACGGGTCGGCCAGTCTCTGGCGGATAGCGTCAATGCCTCCCCCGGGTTCCGCCGCGATCAATTGTCGTGGATCAAAGTCAAATCTTTCGGCCAGCAGCAGCATCAAACGGGCGCTGAGCGGCCGCTGGTTACGCTCGATAAGGTTAAGATAGCTGGGGGAAATATCCAGTGCCTGGGCCAGCGCGACCTGCGTCATCGCGGCGCTCCGGCGAAGCCGTTTGATCGCCGCACCGGCAAAAAGTTTGGGATTGCTCATATAATGGCTATGTAAATTTATTTACAAAATTTCAAGATGAATTGCGTAGTTGTGCGAGAGCAGTGGCAACGAACGGACAGACCCACGGTGGGTGTTGGAGATACAGCGAAATTCACCAGTCGGCCCGTCGGGTAAATATTTCTTAACCGCATAAGACTATCTCCGGTTAGAAATCTAACAGAAACTGGTGCTCTAAGCATGATTAAAGAATCCATCCTGTTTGTCGCTTCCACCGGACTGCTGATCTATTTTATCACGCCGTCGAATGAGCCTGCCAAACCCGAAACAGTCGGGCAAGAGGCTCAGAAAGCGGTTACATCCGCTGTCCCGTCATCCGATGACGGCTGGGGTTATGATGATGATGAGGCGGACGACGACGGGTCTTTTGTATTCGGAGAACCGATTACTGATCTGGACGGCGACGACGACGTTCAGTCCCGGGATGAAGACGACAGTTCCGATCGCCAAGGGCAATCGGACAACACGGGATCCAAAAGCTCGTCTTATACCAACAAGCGGAAATCGGCATCTGCAGACAGCCCAGTATCCGGTCAAAAAGGCAGTATCGACAATCCGATTGTATTCAAAACCAACAATCCGTCAGATCCGATTGACGACTAGTCAAGGTCCCTGGCCATATCGCGACGGCATTCATCGCTAATAATCGCGGCATGGCCATAGTTGGGATGGTCAATCTGCACCATCACCTGTCCTTCCATGCTTTTCCATTTTTTAATCTGCTCGGCGGTTAGCGGGAAATGAACAAATTGCACGGCGCTGGCCTTGCCATCCGAACGGGTGCGATCGATGTCTTGCTCTGGTTCGGCCGTCACCTTCTCATCACCAATGAGAAGGTGTATATGCTGATCGACACCGCCTAACGTCTTCAGGAAAGCCGTGCGGCGATCTTCCTCGTCAATCTCGAACATCAGCGTTCCGGTAAATTCCGATCCGTTCGGGACCATCGGATTATAGGCAGCCAGTTCATCGACGAGCTGCTCGTCACCGCCTTTTTCGATCCGCAGCATCTCCTGGATTTGCAACCACATGCTCTGCCAGCTTTCAAACTGGATTGTCGCATAAGGCCCGATCGCGATCCGCCGGAATTTCTTGCGCAGGATCGATTCCTGCCGCTTGTCCTTGCGGATCAACTCATAATCCTCGAGCGAGATGATATCGTCTTTGGTAATCTGATGCGTGTCGCGGGGCATATTTAATCCTCAAAATCCTGTTTGTCCTTCCAGCAAAGGCTGGCATTCAAACCCATATGATTGATCTTGCTCCATCCTGTTCGCGTGTCTTCGGAAAGAGCTCGGATCAAGCAAGCCCAAGCATTAAAATCCATAGGCCTTGGCGAGCAATTCTATCGGGTGACCGATCCGCTCCGGCACATTCTGTTGTCCGCCGCTCTCCATGATCTGCTTCAGATGGGGACCGGCGAGCGGGCATTCGCTGACCATATAGGTGGGATCACCTTTCGCGACAGCGCGTGCAGCCGGGCGGCCGACTTTGACGGCCTTGTCGAAGTTTTCTTTGAAAATCCCCCATTTACCGCCATGACCGGAGCAACGTTCGGTAATCGACGGCTTTGCATCCGGGATGAGTTTGAGCATTTCCATCGCCTTTGGTCCCATATTCTGGGCGCGACTGTGGCAGGCGAAATGAATGCCGATTTCGGCCTTCATCGGTTCGATGGGAACCAGACCTTTGTCCTTGGAAATTTCGACGATATATTCGCTCAGATCACGCGTCGCTTGGGCCAGCTTTGCCACGGCCGCATTATCCGGCAGGATCAATGGCCATTCAAATTTCATCATCAGCGCGCAACTCGGCGTCAATGCGACGATGTCAAAGCCTTCATCGATAATCGGTTCAAAAAAAGCCGCAATTTCCTCGGCGGACGAAGCCACCGCAGGCAGATCACCATTTTCGAGCTTCGGCATGCCACAGCAAGCAGGATATTCGACCCGCGTCTGCACGCCATTGTGCGAAAGCACGTCGAGCGCGGCCTTGCCCGCAGTCTGGTCATTGAAATTGCCATAGCAGGTCGCATAAATCGCCGCCTTGCGACCAAATGCGGGAGCCTCGGCATTAGCAACCGGACCATGGCCAACATGCTTATATGTCAGCGGCACATCTTCAAACACCGGCAGATGGGCGCGCTTGTCGATACCGGCGACGCGCTCCAGAACGTTCCGGGTCAGCCCGTTTTGCTGCTTGGTCGCCCAATTCGCGGCACCGGCGAAAGTACCGGCAAGCTTGGCGTTGCGGTCGATCTCGGCGAGCTGCTTGTCAACGAAACCGGTTTTGCCCTTGCGGTTCTCGACCGCCCTGTGGCGCAGCATCAGGTGCGGGAAATCCAGATCAAATTCATGCGGCGGCACATAGGGGCATTTGACCATGAAACACATATCGCAGAGCGTACAGGCATCGACAACATTCTTCATATCGCCCGCGCTCAGGTCACCGACTTCCTCGTTCGGACTTTCGTCGATCAGGTCGAAAAGTTGCGGAAAGCTGTCGCACAGGTTGAAGCACCGGCGACAGCCATGGCAAATGTCAAAGACCCGGCGCAGTTCCTGATCCAGCATATCTTCATCATAGTAGGATTCCTCCTGCCACGGAATGGGATGCCGTGTCGGCGCGCCTAAACTGCCTTCTTTCATGAAATGCTCCCTGTCGCCATTGGGGCGGGGTCTACAAATGAAAAGATTATGCCGCCGCCCTTTGGGAGGAGGGAGATGGCGACGGCACAATCCTTGGGATGAACGGTTTAAGCGTCCATCGATTCCAGAGTTTTCTGGAATTTGCCAGCATGGCTCTTTTCCGCTTTTGCAAGCGTTTCGAACCAGTCGGCAATTTCGTCAAAGCCTTCTTCGCGGGCCGATTTCGCCATGCCCGGATACATATCGGTATATTCGTGGGTTTCACCCGCAACTGCCGATTTCAGGTTGTCGGCAGTGCCGCCAATCGGCAGACCGGTTGCCGGATCGCCAACTTCTTCAAGAAATTCGAGATGACCGTGCGCATGGCCGGTTTCTCCTTCGGCGGTCGACCGGAATACGGCGGCGACGTCGTTATAGCCTTCAATGTCGGCCTTCTGGGCGAAATAGAGGTAACGACGGTTGGCCTGGCTTTCTCCGGCAAAGGCGTCTTTCAGATTCTGTTCGGTTTTGCTTCCAGCGAGTCCCATGTTCTTCTCCTAATGGCATGATTGGAATGAATACCGACCTCAAGAATCGGATTGGTTGGATATTACGCCCGCGCGAGGCCGCACTCCATCGAATTTTTTGATCATCAGTAATCGGAATAATCAATCAGTTAATTGCGATTTATTCGCAATAACGATCTATCGTCACGGACAACGTTTCAACTGATAGATATCGGGCGCGATGATGAAGTCAAAGCGGTTCTGATCGACGATGGTGACCGGGCCATCCATCCGGAACCGCCCGCCGGCCTCGCCGGTTTCCTCGTCTATAGCAAGGTCGTCGAGGCTTAGCACCAGCTTGCCCTCTTGCCAGGCCCAGGTCCCGATCAGGTCTTCCGAGACAAAATTCCCGCCCGCAATCATCGTCCAGTTAGTCGGCGCCGTGCAGTTTTCTTCGACAAAGGACCAACGTCCTTCGAAATAGGCCGGGTCAATTTTGCCAGGCTGCTGGGCGGCGACTGCAGCGCCCGGAAGTAACAGCGACACAAAAAGGATGCGCCGCCAGTCCATCTATTTCTTCATGATGTCCAGGGCCGCAGCGGTCAGTGCCTCAGCGCCGGTCATGATCACCTTTTCGGCATCGGGTGCCCAGAACGGACTGTGCAGCGACGGCAGCTTTGTGCCTTCTTTCTGAGCCGCCTGATATTCGGCCATCGGCACACCGCCGACCCAGAATATCATGCTGTTGATAGTCTCATCGGCGCGGCGGTAACGGCTGAAATCCTCGCCGCCCATAACCGGTTTCGACTGCACGACCCGGTCCTTGCCAAAGCGCGCTTCAAACAGCTTTGCCATTTCCAGAGTGAATTCCGGGCTATTGTAGGTAGCAGGCGTAAACTCTGCTTCGCGCAACGACACCACCGGCATCCGGTCCTCCGGCATCCCGGCGGTAATCGCCTCGCCGCGCGCGATTCTCTTGATCCCGTCGATCAGCTTGGCGCGCGTGTCATCGCCATAACTGCGCACCGTGATCAGCAGCAGAGCTTCATCCGAAATGATATTATGCTTGGAACCGGCCTGAAAGCTGCCCACGGTCACGACAGCCGGGTCTTGCGGATCGATTTCACGGCTAACCAGAGTCTGGAGTGCGCCGACAATGCGGCTCGCCAGAACGACCGGATCCTTGGTCGTGTGGGGATAGGCCCCATGACCGCCAACGCCCTTCACCAGGATATCGACGCTATCGACATTGGCCAGAGCGAAGCCGGGCGCATATCCGATATATCCCGCAGGTGCGCCGGCGGCATCATGAAAAGCAATCGCATAATCGGGCTTCGGGAAACGGGTATATAATCCGTCCTCGAGCATCGCCAGAGCCCCCTCCCCGGTTTCTTCTGCAGGCTGCAGGATCATCACCAGCGTCCCGGCCCATTGATCCTTGCGCGCCACCAGTTGCCGGGCCGTGGCGACCCAGCCGGTCATATGCGTATCATGACCGCAGGCGTGCATGACATAAGTATTATTGCCCTGCCGTGTTTTCGCTTTGACGGTCGAAGCGAAAGCCAGCCCGGTTTTTTCCTCCAGAGGCAGACCATCCATATCGGCACGGATCAACACAGTTGGCCCTGCGCCGTTTTCCAGGACTGCAACCACCCCGGTGCCACCGACATTTTCCGTGACGGTGAAGCCAAGCCGCCGCGCTTCGGCAGCCAGCTTTGCAGCGGTACGCACTTCCTCGCCGCTCAGTTCGGGATTGCTATGCAGATCGCGGTAAATCTCCATCAGCGATGGCAGATCGGCTGAAATGGCGTCCTTCAAGCCGTCAGCCTGGGCCGGAGAAACCGCCAGTACGGAAGCCGCCGCGAGCAAGGCAAATTTCGTAAATTTCCGCATCATCATCCCCAGTTATTTCTTATAGAACTACGACTAATCCGATTGAACACGCTTGTCAGTCCAAAAATTCCATTCCGCCCAAGTTGGTTCGATCAGTTGTCGCGATCTGGAACGAGGGGTCGACAATCACTGCGCCGTCCAACCCCCGTCTATTGAAATATTCGCGCCGGTAATCGATCGCGCCTCGTCCTTGCACAGGAAAATTGCCAGCGCAGCGATCTGGTCGATCTGGACAAATTCCTTGGTCGGTTGCGGCGCCAGCAGGACATCGTTGATCACCTGCTCGCGAGTGAGCCCGCGCACTTCCATCGTATTCGGGATCTGCCCCTCGACCAGCGGCGTCCAGGTATAGCCGGGAGAGATTGTGTTGACTGTTATGCCATGCGTCGCAACTTCGAGCGCGACCGTCTTGCCGAACCCGTCAATCGCGTGCTTCGCGGCGTTATAGGCTGATTTGTAAGGGCTCGCGACCTTGCTGTGCATCGAACCGGTATTGATGATCCGGCCCCAGCCTTTTTCCTTCATTCCCGGCAGCACCGCCTTGGTGGTGTGGAAGGCGCTGTTCATGATGATGTCCATCACCGCATTCCATTTATCCTCGGGAAATTCGTCCACCGGTGATACAAACTGGATACCGGCATTATTGATCAGGATATCGACCGCGCCCAGTTGCTCGGCACAATCGCTGCACATTTTCCGTATTGCTTCCGGATTGGTCATGTCGGCATTGCTGTAGGCCGCTTTTGCGCCGCTCAGCGATTCCAGTTCGCTGCGTAGGGATTCAATCTCCCCGGCATCCCCAAATCCGTTGATCATCACCGCAGCACCCTCTGCCGCAAGCGCTTTCGCATAGCCGCCACCAATGCCCGATGTGCTACCCGTAATCAGCGCCGTCTTGCCCTTTAGAAACATGCATATTCTCCTTTCCGGCGACCTTAAAACAGTAGGACCGGACTGCAATGCTTTTGTAAAAGAAAACAGCGCCACTTGCGCTTTTCAAGAAATCAGGCGAATTGGAAAAACGACAAGGAGATAAACATGCGTTTGGACGATCTCGACCCCAGCAAGAATGTACGTGATCATGGCCGCGGTGGCGGCCGCAGTTTTGGCGGTGGTGGTGGCGGAGGTCTCGGCCTCCTGTTCAGCTTTCTGCCGATGCTGCTCGGCCGGAAATTGGGCTGTGGTACGATATTGCTGATCGGCGGTGCAGCGCTCGCCTTCATGTATTTCAGCGGCGGCGCTGGTCAACAGTTGGCTGACGGAACAGGCGCCGGCGGATTCCAGGGACAAAGCTCCGGCGCCAATGTCGCCTGCGACACCCAAGAGGAAAGATTCGCCTGTCAGGTGCTGGCCTCTACCGAACAGACATGGGGGAAACTTTTTCAGCAGCAGGGCGAAACCTACCGCGCACCCGTCTTGAATTTTTACGAGGGCAATGTCGATTCCGTTGGGTGCGGTTCAGCCACGTCTGCGGCCGGTCCTTTTTACTGCCCTGCTGACCAAGGCGTCTATCTCGACACCAGCTTCTTCCGTGAGATGTCGACCCGGATGGGCGCCAAGGGTGATTTTGCGCAGGCTTATGTAATCGCGCACGAAGTCGGCCACCATATCCAGAATCTGACCGGCGTTGCCGACCAGGTGCGCAAGGCCCAGGGCCGCGCCGGCAAGGCCGAAGGCAATGCCTTGCAGGTGCGGATGGAATTGCAGGCGGACTGCTATGCCGGCGTATGGGCAGCGCAAAATGCCGATCGTATGGAACCCGGCGATGTCGAGGAAGGGCTGAACGCAGCCCACGCCATCGGCGATGATACACTGATGCGCGGCGCCGGCCAGCAACCGGTAGAAAGCATGTTCACCCACGGGTCTTCCGAACAGCGCATGGCCTGGCTCCGCAAAGGCATGCAGACCGGCAATCCGTCTTCCTGCGATACATTCGCCGCCGGGGCTGTCTAGGAAAAGCGGGCTCCGGCACAACACCGGAGCCCGTCTAACGGCTAAGCGTTTGCTTGACCCAAGCGGCCTGACCAGTCCAGCCGCCGGGTCACGAACATCACCCCGGCCAAGGCTGCAAAAATCAGCAGCGACCCGATCAGCAGCGAGTAAGCCTCAAGGCTCAGCAGAATATAGATCGCGCCATAAAGACCTGCGAGCAATCCGCCGATTATCGAGGCTCTTCGCCAACTGGACAAAACCGACGCCGAATAGGCGGTGATCAGTCCGATGGTTGCCAGCGATGCCGTGACATAGGCCCAGGCAAAACCAATGATTTCGGCGAAAGCCAGCAGCAGCACGAAGAACAGCACCAGCGCGACGCCGACCAGTATATATTGCACCGACGATATTCTCACTCCGCCGATCAGATCGAACAGCAGGAAGGCGACAAAGGTGAAACCGATGATCAGAAAGCCATATTTTGCCGCCCGGTCCACCTGACCGTAAAGATCGACCGGCTGAATCAGGTCCACGGTCGCGCTCGCGGGAACAGCATTGCCGTACCCGGGATCATAATAGGACATGTCCTTCGCCCTTGTGGGCTGGACCTGTTGTCCCGGCTCGGTCACGATCAGCGATGTGCCCAGCGCCAGATTGGTGATCACATATTTCGCCTTGAAACCATCAGCGCCAACTGTCCTGCTTTCGGGAAGAAAGCTTCCCGCAAAGCTGGGATGCGGCCATTCTGACTGGACGGTCCATTCCGTCTGGCCGGCATGCGGCGCAATTGTAACGCTCTGGTTTCCCTTGAACCGGACTGTAAACTCTGCCTCGATTGCGCCGTTCTCCAGAGCGCTGCCATCGAGGAACGCAAAGAAGCCGCTGTTACCCGTTTCGCCAAGACCCTTGCCGGGCTGCAGTTCGAGCGTTTCGCCGTTAACGACAACCTTGTTGTTACCCGCCAGACCGCGGGCATCCGACAGGCCGAATCGCAGTTCCGCGCGGCTGAAATCAATCTGGTCGCGGGTCACACCATAGCGATCCAGATCATCGGGCAGCTTGAACATCGCGGACCCGCTTATCGCCGTATCATAAACGATGACCTCGTAAATCGAGCGTTGCTTGGTTTCGGTGTTCAATTGGCTGTCCAGTTTCACCAATTCCGGAGCAACGAATAATTCGCGCGTCACGATATTGGTTCGCGTCACCGTCTTGCCGTTTTCTTCCACCGATTCCGTGATCTTTGCCTGATAGGGCAGCACGATCTTGGGGCCTGCGAAAACCTGCTGACCGCCCCAACCGGACACGATCGACTGCTGCGCGGTTTCGTTCTGGCTCTGACGGTCATAGTTGAGCAGCCAGACGGTGAACAACGGGATGGTGATCAAAAACCCCATCAGCACAACCATCAGGAATTTCCTGCCGGGAGATCGCTCCGACGCCGCTGGATCATATTGGCCTTCTGCAAACGCCACTATTTCATCTCCCTTTTCAATCACAACAAAGGTTGCTTGCGAGAAGCGCCTGTTCCTCTAAACTGCCCGCTTCATCATGGCGCTACCCACGACGAGCAGAGGCGCACGTGCGTCGAATTGAAGGATCGTTATGAATATCTCGGATTGCCACAATGTGAACGACTTCCGTACGCTGGCCAAAAAACGCCTGCCCTTTCCGATATTTGACTATATTGACGGCGCGGCAGATGACGAGGTGACCCGGCGCCGCAACACCGCAGCCTATGAAAGTTGCGATCTGGTGCCCAATGTCCTCACCGGTGTCGAGAATATCGACATGAGCACGACAGTGATGGGGCAGAAGCTGGCGATGCCGCTCTTCCTCTCTCCCACCGCATTGCAGCGCCTGTTTCACTGGCAGGGCGAGCGCGCCGTTGCCCGGACCGCAGAAAAATTCGGAACTTTTTTTGGTATCTCGTCACTGGCAACCGTGAGCATCGAGGAAATCGGTTCGACCATCAGCACGCCAAAGATGTTCCAGCTCTATGTCCACAAGGACAAGGGTCTCAACCGGTCGATGGTCGAGCGGTGCAAGGCCGCAAAATTTGATGCGCTGACCCTCACCGTGGACACCATAGTCGGCGGCAATCGGGAGCGCTGCCTGCGTTCGGGCTTCACCAGCCCGCCCCGGATCACCCCGACCAGCTTCTGGAGCTATGCTGCGAAACCTGCCTGGGGACTGAATTATATGTTCCGCGAACGAATCGAGCTTTCCAACCTCAAGGATCATGTGTCGGAAGGGACAACGGTCCCGAATTCCGTGGCGGGCTATTTCACCGGAATGCTCGACCAGTCGCTCGATTGGGCCATGGCGGAGGAGATCGGGAAGGATTGGGGCGGTGAATTTTGCCTCAAGGGGATCATGTCGGTCGCCGACGCAAAACGCGCGGTCGATATCGGCGCGACGGCTATCATGGTCTCCAATCATGGCGGACGGCAACTGGACGGCAGCCGCGCGCCCTTCGACCAGCTGGCCGAGATTTGCGATGCGGTGGGCGACAGGCTCGACGTGATTTGCGATGGCGGAATCACCCGTGGCAGCCACGTACTGAAAGCGCTCAGCGTCGGCGCCAAGGCCTGCTCTGGCGGGCGGCTTTATCTCTACGCCCTCGCCGCCGCGGGACAGGGAGGGGTTGAGCGAATCCTTTCTTTACTGCAAGCTGAGATTGAACGCGACATGAAGCTAATGGGCGTCACGGCGGTCGATCAATTGAACCGCGACAATCTGCGATTTCGATAACCGGCGCATTGAGGGGATTGAGATGATGAAAATGAAGCACTTGGGCGGCCTGGTTTTGGCTGCAGGCATGATCGCGACACCCGCGCTTGCGCAGGAAGGGTCAAAAAAAGACTCAACGCTGGAGGAAACTGGCGACAAGGTTACCGAACCGTTTGACGGCAAGGAAATACCCCAGAAGCTCAAGGATATTCAGGACGATCCCTATTCGCTACGCGGTATGCGCAATTGTTCCGCAATCATTGCAGAAGTCCGCGAACTCAACGATGTGCTGGGACCGGATGTCAATGAAAAGGTCAACAAGAGCCTGGCCAAAAAACGCGAGGAAACAGCTGGCCGGGTGGCCGGCAGCGCGATTGGTTCGATCATTCCGTTTGGCGGGATTATCGGCGAGGTAACCGGCGCCAATGCCGAAAGGCGGCGCTATAACAAGGCGGTCTATGCTGGCACGGTCCGGCGCGGTTTTCTGAAAGGCATTGGCCGCGAGCGGGGATGCAAAGCGCCCGCGAGGCCTTAAGTCGCCCTTCAAATACTACCGGAATGTACCGACAAAAAACCACAGCGCGATGGCGGCCAGCATGACTGCAAATCCGCGCCGCACCAACCCCGCGTAAGGACCCGAGCTGAGCCAGCCATGGGCCCGACCGGCTAGCAATACGATGATGATATGGATCAGGGTGGCGATTGCGACATAGGCGATCGACAGCTGCACCGTCTGCATCATAACCGACAAATCTGCTGCGACATATACCGGAAGCACGGCGACAAAAAATACCGCGGCCTTGGGGTTCAGCAGATTGATGATGACACCGCGCCGAAAATGCTTTGCCGGTCGATTATTCTCATGAGCCCCTGACGGAGATATACCCGGCTCACCAACCCATGCCTCCCACGCCAACCAGAGCAGAAACGCCGCTCCCGCATAGCGCAGCAGGTTGAAAATAACCGCGGAAGTCTCCGCCAATTGTGCCAGCCCGAATGCCGAAGCCGCCGCGATTATCGCCAGCCCCAGCCCAATCCCGGCGGTGGCAGCAAAACCCGCGCGCCGACCCTCGCTGGCACTGAGCAAGGCCAGCCAGCCCATGTTCGGACCGGGTGTCAGTTCGACGAGCAGGACGACAAACAGGAAGGAGGGGAGCATGGGCGCGAGCATTGGGTTGTTTCTATCGGGATTGGCAAGCAGAGGGAAGTGGTTGCGACGCTCGGGTGAAACTAAATCGGGTTTTTGACAGTTTCAGCCCGTCATGCCAGCGCAGGCTGGCACCCAAACCGATCCCGTTTTACTCACAGACCGATGAAACGCGCGTATGTCTACATCATGACCAACAAACCGTTTGGTACCCTCTACATTGGGGTAACCAGCAATCTTCCTGCGCGAATATTTCAGCACAGGAATGGCAGCGGTTCTGACTTTAGCCGTGAGAATAGCCTAGACCGTCTGGTTTACATAGAAGACTACGCAACTCCTTACGAAGCGATCGCCCGCGAGAAAGCGATGAAAGCATGAAAGCGCCGTTGGAAGACTGATCTGATTATCAAAGCCAATCCAGAGTGGCGCGATTTATGGGACGAATTAAACGCCTAGCAGTGAAAGACCGTTGGAGAAGTTCGTCCTGCCAGCGAAGGCTGGCATCCAAACCAATGGGGCGTTGAGGAGCCGATGTTTACTCATTCAAGATTGGTTTAGGCCCCAGCCTGCGCTGGGGCGACGATCATCAAAAATCCGATGATATCGATTCCTTTTTTGCCTCTAACCATGGGATGTCACCACAATTTATGATATTCGATGAACGAGGCATGGAAGGACGCAATCGCTTAGATATCGATTTGTTCGACCACTTAAATTGATCGCTCCAACTATATTTCAATGCAACATAGAGTGTTTCAATGTGAGATTCCACCGTCTTGTATGACCAACTTGCTGGAAACATTGCAACTATTTTCCCGATGTGGTCATCAGTGTTTTGACCAGTGCCGTTCCATCGTACAATCCAGCGTTTTTGCATCAATCAATAAACCCGCTTCTTCGGCTCCACATATGTCGCTTCGTCAGTCAGCGTATAATCATGCACCGGGCGGTAGCTGATCTCGCTCTTGCCGCCTTTGCCGCCCCAGCCATCGAAGGTGATGACGGTGTGCTTCATCCATTCCTTGTCGTCGCGATCGGGATAATCTTCCTGCATATGCGCGCCGCGGCTTTCCTTGCGGTTGGCGGCGGCCTTGATCGTGACCATCGCCAGCGACATCAGATTGTCAAGCTCGAGCGTCTCGATCAGGTCGGTATTCCAGATCAGCGAGCGATCGGTGACGCCGACATCGGCCAGTTTCGCATTGACCTTGTTCATTTCCTCGACGCCCTCGCCGAGCAGCTTGTTGTCGCGGAACACGGCAGCGTGGGCCTGCATGGTTTTCTGCATTTCGAGACGCAGGTCGGCCGTCGGGATGGAGCCCTTGGCATTGCGGAAATGGTCGAGACGCTGGAGTGCCAGATCGGCCGAACCCTCCGGCAGCGGCTTGTGTGACGCATTCGGCACCAGCTTTTCCTTCAGCCGCAGGCCGGTCGCGCGGCCAAAGACCACCAGATCGATTAGCGAGTTGGATCCCAGACGGTTCGCGCCATGAACCGAAACACAGGCCGCTTCGCCGATGGCATAGAGACCTTGGACAATCGCGTCCGGATCATCCTTGGTCGGATTGATCACTTCGCCATGATAGTTGCAGGGTATGCCGCCCATATTATAGTGAACCGTCGGCACCACCGGCAACGCTTCGCGGGTCAGGTCGACACCGGCAAAAATCTTGCCGGTCTCGGTGATCCCGGGCAGCCGTTCGGCGAGCACTTCGGGCGCGATATGGTCGAGGTGGAGATAGATATGATCCTTCTCCGGCCCGACGCCGCGGCCTTCGCGGATTTCCGTGGCCATGCAGCGCGACACAACGTCGCGGCTGGCGAGATCCTTGGCGCTCGGCGCATAGCGTTCCATGAAACGCTCGCCTTCGCTGTTGGTCAGATAACCGCCCTCGCCGCGCGCACCTTCGGTGATCAGCACGCCCGCACCGTAAATGCCGGTCGGGTGAAACTGGATAAATTCCATGTCCTGCAGCGGCAGACCCGCGCGCAGCACCATGCCGCCACCGTCACCGGTGCAGGTATGGGCAGAGGTCGCGCTGAAATAGCAGCGGCCGGAACCGCCGGTGGCCAGCACCACTGCGTGGCTGCGGAACCGGTGGATGGATCCGTCTTCGAGGCAAAGAGCGATCACGCCCCGGCATTCACCGTCTTCCATGATCAGATCGATGGCGAAATATTCGATGAAGAAATCCGCGTCATATTTCAGGCTCTGCTGATAGAGCGCGTGGAGCATCGCGTGGCCGGTACGGTCGGCAGCAGCACAGGTGCGCTGGACCGGGGGGCCCTCGCCCATATTCTGCATATGGCCGCCAAACGGGCGCTGGTAGATCGTGCCGTCTTCATTGCGCGAGAAAGGCACGCCGGCATGTTCCAGTTCGTAGACAGCCTGTGGTGCTTCGCGCACCAGATATTCGATCGCGTCCTGATCGCCAAGCCAGTCCGACCCCTTGACCGTGTCATACATATGCCAGGTCCAATGATCGGGCGTGTTGTTGCCCAGCGACGCGGCGATCCCGCCCTGCGCCGCCACGGTGTGCGAACGGGTCGGAAAAACCTTGGTGATACAGGCCGTTTTCAGGCCCGATTCTGCGGCACCCATGGTGGCGCGCAGTCCGGAGCCTCCGGCGCCGACAACCACCGTGTCATAGGTGTGATCGATGATCTTGTAGGCGGGCTGGGTGGTTTTTTCGGTGTTCATGCTACCACTCCGGTAAAGGCTATTTTCGCGACCGAGAAAATTCCCAGTGCCGCGCCGCCAATGGCGAAAAAGTTGAGCAGGATGATCAGGCCGAATCTGGCGCCATGATCCTGGACATAATCTTCCAGCAGAACCTGCAGGCCGATCCGCAGATGCCAGAAGATGCTCACCAGCATCAACATCATCGGCACTGCCACGAGGGGCGAGGCGAGCCATTCGATCATCAGTGCATGTTCAAAGTTCGGCAAACGGATCAGCGAGAAGACCAGCCACAAGACCAGCAGCAGATTGCTCACCGCCGTGACCCGCTGCATTATCCAGTGATGCGCGCCTTCTTGCGCCGATCCGAGGCCGCGTACCCGGCCGATATTGGTTCCTGAACCCATGATCTGATTCCTAACCTGTCAAAAATTCTTGAAAGCGATGTAGAGCCACATCGCACCGGTTGTGATGATCGCTGCCAAAGGCACGGCGATCGACCACATTCTATTTAACTGCAGTTCATAGCCCGCGCCGGCATCCATCACGAAATGGCGCAGTCCCGAGTACATATGCTCGAAAAAGGCAAAGCTCATTCCGACGAGGACAATATAGCCGAGATAATAGAAGTTGAACCAGCTCAGAAAATATTCGTAGCTCTCCGGTCCGGCGGAAATCGCATAGAGCCACCAGACCAGCAGCGGCACGCCGACCAGAGCCATGCCATCACCGGTCACCCGGTGGAGAATGGACACCAGCATATGCGGTTCCCATTTATATATCTGCAAATGCGGCGAAAGCGGTCTGTTCGATGCTGAACCTGATGGGCCTGTCATGGTCTTCCCCTGAACAATCTCTCCGGATCATGCCGGAGTCTTTGAAATCAAACCAATCCTTTAGCGAAAAGCGCGTGTCATGCAAACCGGATGCAGCCGATTTGAGGAATTTAATCGTGCAAACTTGTCCGCCAGAGAAGCAATTCATGAAATCTGCATCGTCCATAGACGCGCGCGCGCTGTCGTTCTAGTCATCTTGCATGAGCAAAGCAAAAACACATATATTGGTGACCGGCGCAAGCCGGGGCATAGGCAAGGCCATCGTCGAATCACTGGACCGGGACGATGTCACGGCCGTTGGCCAAAGCACGAAGGGCAAAAACGGCCTGCTAGCCGCTGATTTCTCTCAGGATGGCGCGGCTAGCCAGCTTTGGGAAGTGGCGCTCGAAAGGCTCGACGGTCGCATCGACGTGCTGATCAACAATGCGGGCCTGTTTGAACCCAATCCAATTGCGGATGATGGCTGGCTCGAAAGCTGGAACCGGACCATGACGATCAACCTGACGGCTTCCGCCGAGCTATGTCGGCTTGCAGTCCTGCATTTTCAGCACCGTGATGAGCCGGGCCGGATCATCAATATCGCCAGCCGCGCCGCCTATCGCGGGGACAGCCCCGATCACTGGCATTATGCCGCATCCAAAGCCGGCATGGTGGCGATGACCAAGACCATCGCCAGAGCTTATGCCAAAGACGAAATCCTGGCCTTCGCGATTTGTCCCGGCTTTACCATGACCGGCATGGCGGAGGATTATCTGGAAAGCCGGGGCGGTGAAAAGTTGCTTGCCGACATCCCGCTGGGGCGCGTAGCCCAGCCGGAGGAGATAGCCGAAATGGCGCGCTGGTGCGCGCTGGACGCCCCGCCATCAATGACCGGGGCAGTGCTCGACGCCAACGGGGCGAGTTACGTAAGATGACGGGGAAGCGTTATGAAATGGGTATTGGTAATTTTCGCCTTTCAATTGAGCGCCGAAAGCGATGTGGAGAATGCTTCCGTCACGGTCGAGATCTATAATAGTCAGGAAGAGTGCGATCAAATGGGTGAAACCTATCGCGAAAGAGCAGAATTGCCCGCCGACTCCAAATCTTTGTCGAGCTGCATTCCGCAATCAATTTTTGACGATTCCCAAAAATCCGCAACGGTAACCTGATGGCTCCCCTATTTGAATCGCGCGCCCGATGATCAAGCGCGACCTTCTTTATACAGCGACCATTCCAGGCGGAGGCGAACTGCGCCTGTTCCGCCGCGAACTCAAAGGCGCGGACGAATATTCGATCATGCTGGGACGCATTGAACTGATGAACAGCCGGCTGAGCGGATCGGAAGAGGCGCTGGCGACCCTCACCTGCGAACGCCTGACGGTAAAGAACCCACGCATATTGATCGGTGGCTACGGCATGGGATTTACCTTGCGTGCAGCTCTGTCGGTTCTGCCACCGCAAGCGAGCGCCGAAGTCGTTGAACTGATCCCCGCCATCGTCAAATGGGCGCGCGGACCAATGGCTGCGCTATCGCAGAAATGTCTCGATGATAGCCGCGTTACCGTCACGACCGGTGATGTTTGCGATGTCATCAACAAGGCAGACCGCGAATATGATGCCATTTTGCTCGATGTCGACAATGGCCCGGATGGCCTGACCCATGAAGCCAATGACCGACTTTACAGCATGACGGGCCTCGCGACGGCCAGGAAGGCGCTGCGTTCCAACGGCATATTGGCGGTCTGGTCGAGCGAAGGCGATACAAGATTCACGTCGCGACTGAAAAAATCCGGTTTTGCAGTCGAGGAAAACACCGTCCCCGCGCGCAGCAACGGCAAAGGCGCAAAACATACCATCTGGCTGGCGCGGAAATCAGATAAATAGGCCCTCTTACCGCCGCGCTACTGCGCTCGCATCGCGCAGTTCCTTGAATTCGGAACCATCTTTCCATTCCGGCCACCGCGTGGAACGCGCCAGATCATTGCCAATGTCGAACATCACATTGATATCCTGCACCGCGCCGGTCAGGTCCCAATCCGGCGACCACGCATCGCAGGCCGCATGATAGCATTTGCCCGTATAGTCGTCGATCCACTTCTGGCCCGCTGCCCTGCCGCCCTCAGCCAGATCGGATGTGCCGGCCAGACCCATCATCAACAGCACCGGTACGCCGCGTTTGGCGAGCGAGAAATGATCCGCCCGAAAAAACAGGCCGCGTTCAGGCAGGCTTTCCTCGGTAACCACACGCCCCTGCAATTTCGCAAATCTGGCCAGATCGTCTTCCAGCGTTCCTTGGCCTTTTCCGACCAATATGACATCCTTCGCCTTACCTGCTGTCTGCAGGACATCCAGCGCCAGATTGGCCACGGTTGTTTCCAGCGGATATACCGGCGCCTGGGCATATACTTCGGACCCCAACAAGCCTCGCTCTTCCGCCGTCCAGGCCGCTATCACTATCGTCCGGTCCGGCTGCGGCATGGATTTGAACTTGCGGGCAATCTCCATGATTCCGGCCATGCCAAGCGCGTCGTCATTGGCACCGGCGCGGTAGATCCTGCCTTCTTCGTCCGGCGGTCCCTCGCCATAAGCATCCCAATGCGCACCATAGATGATCGTTTCATCGGGCCGTGATTTGCCGGTGATCTTGCCAAACACATTCTGGCTTTGAACAACCTTCTGTTCCACCGGATAAGCCGCCGACAATTTCGCCCCGATCGGAACCGGCTCGAAATCGCTGGTTCTAGCCGCGACCCGCAATTTCGCGAGATCCAGCCCCGCATCATCAAATAATTTCCGGGCGGCATCGCCGCTAATCCAGCCCTGCAACGCCAGGCTCGTCATCTGGTCAGCCGGTTTGACGGTACCATAATTTTCGCCCTGCGGACTTTCAACGACGCTCCAGCCATAGCCGGCCGCTTCCGTTTCATGAATGATCAGCGCCGCCACTGCTCCGCGTCGCGAAGCTTCCTCGAATTTATACACCCATCGACCGTAATAGGTCATGGACCGGCCGCCAAATGTGCCCGCCACGGCCTCGTCCGCAGCGGCAGCAAAATCGGGATCGTTGACCAGAAAGACCGCGACCTTCCCTTTCAGATCCACGCCTTTGAAATCGTCCCAGTCCCGTTCTGGGGCGGTCACGCCATAGCCGACAAACACCATCTCTGCATCATCGACCACCGCCCTGTCATTGGCCTGTAATGTCGAGACATAGATATCCTTGCCCGCATTCAACGCCGTGGCTTCGCCAGCCACGGAAATCGATAGAGTTTCCGGTTTACCCAATATCGTGTGCAACAACGGAACCGGCTGCGTCCATGTGCCGTCGACACCGCCGGGTTCCAGCCCCAGGGCCTCGAAGCGACCGATAAGATAGCCGATTGTCCGGTCTTCTCCGACCGTACCCGGCGCACGTCCCTCAAACTGGTCCAGGGTCATCGTTCTGACGGTCCGGGTGATTTCTTCAGCGCTTATTTCTGTCGGCTGATCGGCGGCCCGGACATAGGCCGGGGCGGCAATCATCATGGCGGTGACGGAAAATAACGTAGCGATGCGACCTGGGGACAAGGGAAAACTCCTGCAAAATCAGTGTAGCGCGCAACATTAGCCTATCAGCCTGCTTTTGCACGAGAAGTTTTTTACGCTATCTTTTGCACTAATGCATTGGCTCGGCTAACGGCTCCCCATGCTTAATTTCAGTAATATAACCGTGCGCCTTGGCGGCACTGTGATTCTTGACGGCGCGACCGCAGCACTGCCGCCCGGCGCGCGCGTAGGGATGATTGGCCGCAATGGCGCCGGCAAGTCGACCTTGATGAAGGTTATCGCAGGAATGCTCGAGCCCGATGATGGCAGCGTCGACATGCCCAAGGATGCACGGCTCGGTTATATCGCGCAGGAAGCCCCTGCCGGACAGGATAGCCCTCTGGACACCGTGCTCGCCGCTGATGTCGAACGAGCATCCCTGCTGGCGGAGGCAGAAACCGCCGCCGACCCGCACCGGATTGCCGAAATCCACGAACGGCTGAACATGATCGAGGCGCACAGCGCTCCGGCGCGGGCGGCCAAAATATTGATCGGGCTTGGCTTCGACGAAACCGCCCAGCAACAGCCGATGGACAGTTTTTCGGGAGGTTGGCGGATGCGCGTGGCATTGGCGGCCCTGCTGTTTTCACAGCCCGAAGTCTTGCTGCTCGACGAGCCGTCCAATCACCTCGACCTCGAAGCGACCTTGTGGCTGGAGAATTTCCTGACCAGCTATCAGGCGACGATATTGGTGATCAGCCACGAGCGCGATCTGCTCAACAATGTGGTCGACCATATCCTCCACCTGCAGCACGGCACCACCACCCTCTATCCGGGCGGCTATGATGCGTTCGAGAAGCAGCGGGCCGAGCGTCAGGCACAGCTGGCATCCTCCCGCGAAAAACAGATTGCCCAGCGCGAGAAGCTGCAATCCTACGTTTCCCGCTGGGGCGCCAAGGCGCATAGCGCGAAACAGGCGCAGAGCCGGGTCAAGGCGCTCGCGCGCATGGAGCCGATTGCCGCCGCGATTGATGATCCCTCGCTGACCTTCCATTTCCCCAGCCCGGCAGAACTGAAGCCGCCGCTGATCACGCTCGATGATGCCTCCGTCGGCTATGGCGACAATATCGTGCTTTCCGGCCTCAATATGCGGCTTGATCCCGATGATCGTACCGCGCTGCTCGGGCGGAACGGTAATGGCAAGACCACGCTTGCACGGCTGCTCGCCAGCCAGCTTGAACCCAAGAAAGGCGCGATCAACAAATCGGCCAAGCTGACCGTCGGATATTTCACCCAGTATCAGGTCGAGGAACTGGACACGTCGGACACGCCGCTGGAACATATGACCCGCCTGATGAAGGACGCCAAGCCGGGTGCCGTACGCGCGCAACTGGGGCGTTTCGGCTTTTCCGGCGACAAGGCAACGATCAAGGTTGGCAAGCTTTCCGGCGGCGAACGCGCACGCCTTGCGCTGGCGATGATCACCCGCGACGCGCCGCATTTGCTGATCCTCGATGAGCCGACAAACCATCTCGACGTCGACGCGCGCGAAGCGCTGGTGCACGCGCTCAATGAATATAGCGGGGCCGTCATCCTGGTCAGCCATGATCGCCATATGCTCGAACTGACCGCCGATCGGCTGGTGATGGTGGACAGCGGAACGGCAGCGGAATTTTCCGGAACCCTCAAGGACTATACCGATTTCGTCCTCGGCAAGAATCAACCAGGATCATCGTCCGGCAAAGCCAGTGGCGGCAACCGCAAGGAAGAACGCCGCGCAGCCGCCGAACGGCGCAAGCAGCAAACCGAATTGCGCAAGACCGTCACTGCCGCCGAAAAAGCAATGCAGGTCCTGGGCGCGGACATATCGGCCATCGACCGTGCGATGTTCGATCCCGCATCAGCCGAACCGAAACACGCCGATCTGTCGATGACCGACCTTATGAAGCTGCGCGCCGAAACCCAGGACCAGCTCGACAAAGCGGAAGCAAAATGGATGGAAGCCAGCGACAAGCTGGAACAGGACAAGGTCGATGCCTGATCGGCCCCGGCCTTGAGCACAACCTGGAAAGTCTCGCTCCCCTGCACCCGCGCCGAGGCGCGGATGCTGACCGAAGATCAATTGTTTGTCGCGGGAAGCGATTCAACGCCGACCATTGTTGCCAGCGAGACCGATAGCAAGCGCCCCGACGCGTGGATGATCGACGTCTATTGCCAGATCGAGCCAAATGCCGCGCTGATCAGCAATCTCCTGCAACTGTCACCATCAGCGGAAGCAGCCGGTTTCCAGCCGATTGTCGAAATTCTCGTGGATGAAGACTGGGTGACGCTGAGCCAGCAGGGCCTCGAACCGCTGCGCGCCGGTCGCTTCCATGTCCATACATCGAGCGACAGACCGTCCGACGATCCCAAGCTGACCAACCTCTGCATCGACGCCGGCCAGGCCTTTGGCACCGGCCATCATGAAACGACGATGGGATGCCTGCACAGCCTCGACCGGCTCAAGCGCACCAGCCACCGCTTTCGCAATATTGCCGACGTCGGTACCGGAACCGGCCTGCTGGCTTTTGCCGCCCACCATCTCTGGCCCGATGCGAAAATCATCGCCAGCGATATCGATCCGGTGGCGGTCGCGGTGACCCGGGAAAATTGCCAGCTGAACGCGATCGAAACGGGCCGTGGCAGGGGCCAGATCCGTCTGGTCGAGAGCAACGGCCTCGACCACCCGGCACTAGAACAGCGCGCGCCTTATGATCTGATCATCGCCAATATATTGGCCGGTCCGCTGGTGGCCCTGGCCCCACAAATCGCCGCAGCAGCTAGCGCCGGGACGGTGCTCATTCTCGCCGGTCTGCTTGCCCGCCAAAAAGCCGAAGTCGTCCGCGCCTATCTCCGCCAGGGATTTCGCCTGAGACACAGCCAAATGGACAATGAATGGCCAAGCCTGACCCTGGTGAAGACAAAGAAATATGGCTGGAACCGCAAACCGCACCGCAAAAAATCACCGCTCGCATCGGATTATTTCGGGGAATGTTAGCCGTTCCCCGGCGAAGTCCGGGTTTCATCTCCGGGATTTTCGGCCAGAACTGATTTCGTGAGAGGGAGTTTGAGGGTTGTTGCACCTCCTATGGTAATTTTTGAATTAGACCCAAAACCGCTTTCCTACACCCGACCCGATCGCTTATTATCGCCACCGCTCCCGCGATATGCGCGGGACGGGCTCTTTGACAATTTGTATAAGATAACACTTCTGGCTGCGGTCCGCATATTTCTATCCCATCAATGTATGACAATCTGGAAGGTCACACTCGGCCCCCGGCTGGCGCCCCACAAAGGCAGGATAACTGCGGCTTGGGGACAAAGGTCACAGTAAATAAAACCCGCCTCTGATGTAAAGTTTTCGGTGAGGCGCAATATTGTCGGGGCTCGCACGAAGCCACAAAGGCCGGAACCATGCGCGCAATTCTTTGCGACTTCGCGGCTTCGCGTGAGTCCCATGTGGACGCTCCTTACGGACCGGCGCGCGATCAAACGACCACAGCGTCACCCGACTGGGAAAGCGCATAGGCCTGCGTCCCCTCGGTCAGCACCACATCGCCCTCGACGATTTCGGCGATTTTGATATCGGGCAGACCGGCAATCTTGTCATAGACCGGCTTGAAGTCGGTCTCCACGGTGACCCGCAACAATTCGTCGAGGCTCGGAATGACAAAATAATTCTGCTGATAATCGTCGATCCGGTATTCGGTGCGCAACACCCGTTCGAGATCGAATAGGATCCGGTTGGGGCTGGGATCGTCGAGCGCGAAGACGCTCTCGCCATAGCTGGAGACGATGCCCGCGCCATAGATCCGCAGGCCTTCCGCTTCCTGAATCAGACCGAATTCCACGGTGTACCAGTAAAGCCGCGCCAGCTGCTTCAACGTACCAAATTTCAGTGCCCTTAACCCGCCGCGCCCGTAAGCCGCCATATAATCACCGAAACGCTGATCCGCGAGCATCGGGACATGGCCGAAAACATCGTGGAAAATATCCGGTTCCTGCAGATAGTCGAGCTGATCGCGGCGGCGGATGAAATTGCCGGAGACAAAGCGCCGGTTGGCAAGATGGTCAAAGAACACATCGTCGGGAACCAGGCCGGGCACAGCCACCACCTGCCATCCGGTGGCATCCATCAAAATCCGGTTGAGCTCTTCGAAATCGGGAATGCCGGGTCGCGACAGCTTCAATATGTCGATGCCGTCGAGAAACGCCTGCGCCGCCCGCCCCGGCAACATTTTCTGCTGCCTTGCGAACAGGATATCCCAGGTCTCGTGTTCTTCAGCCGAATAGGCCTGCCAGTCCTGATCGATCGTCCAGTCCGCATTTGCATGCGCTGGAGGCTTGTCATAGACATGACTCTCGGGTTCGGGCGTATCGGGCATGGCCGCATGATACATCAGAAAAGGTTTCAATGGCAACTACGGCAATGAAATGGTTGAAACGCAGTGTTGCCGCGCTGGCCGCGATCATCGCGCTCTATCTGCTCGCGGCGCTCGCGGGCAGCTTGATGCCCGCCAATCAGGACTGGCAAAGCCCCGACGACGGCATTGAATTGTTCATCGAAACCAACGGCCTGCACACCGGGATCATCATGCCGCTGTGGAGCGACGTCCATGACTGGACCCCTTTGATCCGTCCCGAACATCTCGCAGATCGATCCTATTATGGCAGCCATATACTGGTCGGCTGGGGCCATGAAGGCGTCTATCGCCACACCCGTAAATGGACCGATCTGCGGCCCGGCGACGCTTTGAGCGCTGTTTTCGGCAGCAGCGACGTGCTTATCCACGTCTATCACCTGAAATATCCACAGGCTTATCCCTATTATCGTCGGCGTCTGGTGGTCAGTGAAGATGAATATCGGACAATCGCGGCAGCTATCGAAGCGAAATTCGTTCTCGACGATCACTACCGCTCCCAGCCCTCGCCGGGCTATGGCAAGGACGACCTGTTCTACAAATCGCACGGTCGCTATAATGCCTTCTACACCTGCAACAACTGGACCAGCGACGTTCTGCAACAGGCCGGCATCCGCACCGGACGCTGGACCCCGTTCCAGGGCGGCGTGATGCGCTGGTTTCCGGAAACGACAGATTGAGGCGTTCGTCCTGAGCTTGTCGAAGGACAGATTTTTCTCGCCAAGTGCACTTCGACAAGCTCAGTGCGAACGGTCGGGGTGAGGATGCCGTTCGTGGTGAGCCTGTCGAACCACGGCTTCCGTCTGATCACAATCCGTCGACCCTTCAATACCTCGGGGCGAACGGTAAATACGCTAGCCCCCGGCCATATCGCGCAGGCCGGCTAGGTCTCTGATCGTCACCGACCCATAGCCCGGCTCGACCACGGCAGCGATCTGCAGCTTGGTCAAAGCCTTGCCCAGTGAAACCCGCGACACACCGACCAGATCGGCCAGATCCTGCTGGGTGACCATGATCTCCGCTCCATCTTCCTGATTGCCGCAGAGCTGGAGCAGCGCCTGCGCCAGCCGTTGCGGCACTGACAGGCTCCGGCTGGATTCGATCAGGTCGAGCGCTTCCTGCACGGTCAGCGCCATGGTCTTGAGCAGCAGCCTTGTAACCGCTGGGTTTGATTCCATCAGGCTCTGCAGTTCGTTGTCGCCGATCCGGATCAACGTGCAATCGCTCCCGGCTATCGCATCCACGGTTCTCGCGAACTCTCCCATGAAGGCCAGTTCGCCGAAGGTGTCACCGGCGCCGATCAGCGCAAACAGGGTCAACCGGCCGTCCACGCCATAGCGTCCGATCTGCACCGATCCGCTCTCGATATACCAGAATTCCCTCGCCGCATCGCCGCGTTGCTGGATGATCTGGCCCTTTGCGAAAGACCGCGCCTGCCCGCGGGCCAGCAAATCGCGGCGCACCCGTTCGGGAAGCGCCATAACAAAACCGGTCCCGGCCATTGGAGCAGGGGCATTCAAGAAAAATTCCGGAAATGAAAACTGGTTTGCATTTGCTGATGTCTACATCGGCTACTGGATATCTGCAAGCAACCCTCTGGGAGAGAAATCATGCGGCCTGAACTTTTAGCAATTACCGGAATATTCTTCGTCTTCGGAATGCTCGAGTTCCTCCGCACACGGCTTTTCAGCAAGCCCGAACAAACCCGCGACGACGCCCTTGTCGAAATCATCGGCTCGGTCGTCCTGCTGGTCATTACCCAGCCCGGCATCATTCTCTCGGTCCAGTTCATCCTCGGCAGTGCCGCACCACAATGGCAAGGCGCACTCGCGGGCATCCCCCTGATCGCCGCCATCGCCCTGTTCCTGGTGTTCGACGACATGATGCAATATTTCTGGCACCGGCTGTCGCACAGCGTGCCGTTTCTCTACAATCTCCACCGCTCGCACCATAATGCGAAATATATGAGCGTGCGCTTGGTCTACCGGAACAATATCTTCTATTATCTGACCATGCCGAGCATCTGGTTTTCCGGCGCATTGATCTATCTCGGCCTCGGCTGGGTCTATGTCGGCTATATCATCGTCAAAATGGCCGTGATCGTCGGCGCGCACAGCGATGTCGCCTGGGACGAGCCGCTCTACAAGATCAAATGGCTGTCTCCGGTGATGTGGGTCGTCGAGCGCACCATCTCGACCCCGGCGACGCACCACGCCCATCACGGCCGCCACAAGAGCGATGGCGTGACCCATTACAAGGGCAATTTTGGAAACCTGCTGTTCTTCTGGGATGTGCTGTTCGGCACCGCCCATATCACCCGCCGCTATCCCGACAGCTATGGTGTCGAGAATCTCGCGCCCGCCACGCTTGGCCAGCAACTGGCCTGGCCGCTCTTTCCGGAGAATAAGGAAGGCGGTCATGGTGTGAAAGAACTGGCGGCGATGGAAGCAGCGGCGAAGGTTTAACGAGCTTGGGAGAGAGGATGGACGGTCGCTTGTGTACGGTGCCAGCGGCCGCCTGTCTTATAAACATTTCCCATAGGCCGACCAGTTTGCAAGCCATGTTGACCGTCTGCCGCTGCTTGACCGTGATTCAGTTCAGTAAGCACCTCGCACCGATTAAGGATCTGATTGTTTTCTTTTAATCAGTCGATGCTTTGCTGGTTGATATGGTCGCCGATAGAGCGAACAATTCGCAACAAATTTTCATTGCTTTCCAAATCACCATTGTCTTTCCAATTCGCCATAAAAACTATGGCGATTTGGTTGTCGTAATCAGCAAAAATATACTGGCCGAATGAACCCACAGTATACATCAATTCATCATCTCGCAGCATCCAGACCTGGTTTCGATAATCTTCAACTTGCCCGAGTAATTTGTAAGTGGATAGAGGCTGCGTAGGCGGCTGATCATATGTTGATTGAAAATAGCTCTCAGGAATAATCCGATTACCTTTATAGCGCCCTCTGTTTAACATCATTTGACCAAATCTTGCTGCATCCCTGACTGTTATGGCCATGCCCCAACTAGCACCCGGATTTCCGTCTTCATCGATGGCAACAGCTCCATCATAGCGGGCTTTTAAGGGTCGCCAGAAGGTTTCTTCTATCAACTGAGGATATCGCTTACCTGTGACCTGCTCGGCAACCATAGCCAGGACCTGAGTGTTAATGTCATTATATGAAAACTTGGTACCAGGAGCGAAAACAGGTTTCTGAAACTGCCTGATAAATGACAAGGTTGAGCGTCGTTCAACGCCGAGGACCTTCGGCTTCAAACCCAAATGAATTTCGCTCAAATAGCCATAATCCCCGGCTTTGTGATAACTGCCGAAGTCGGGAAACCCCACTTGCATATCGAGCATGTTTTGCAGGGTAGAGCCTTCGAAAACACCGGCATCCAAATCAGGCAAATAATCGTCTACATTGGCGTTTAGGTTTAACAGCCCCTCATCCGCCAGCTTATGAATTAACATCCCGGTGAAGGTCTTTGAGGTGGACTGTAAAAGCTGAATATCCTGCTTTTGCATCCCTTGACCGTAGGTTTCGAAGACCAATTTGCCGCCATGCATAACGGCAAATCCCTTCATTTGTATGGACTTCAGAAGGTCGGGCAACAGAACACCTTTTTCCTGATCGACAGGGATGCTTAGCGTCATGAGACCGAATGGGTCGTTCTCTATTTCTTCAAGCGCTGGAGCTTCAGGGTTAGAGTGGATCGTCGCCATCGGAATAAATTCGCGCGGGTGATGACTTGCATAACGGCTATAAGGCCAATGTTGCCAGTTAAGCAGATTGATGTCGCTGCGCTCGAACGGAGCATCAAAGGGAAGGTTGCGTTCCACATCAAGCTTTTGATTATTGCTAACACCCGCGCCCGGCTCATTTGCGTGGGCGGACGGGTCTGCCATTAAAATAGTTCCTGCGACAATCGAAAAAGCTAACGCTGTCGAGAACCGACTCCGGCATTTCAGGTACTGTGTTGCTCTTCGCATTATCATTGGCAGCCCTCTAAGCCTAAGTAATCAAGGGTTATGGGAGCTGTCATGCTATTTGCCAAGCTCAATCGCCTATGCTGCTGAGTCGGGGAACGAATGAGACTGATGCTTGGCGCTGTTCCGCGGGCCAGTTCAAGGCCAGTTGACAACCTAACAGCGAACGCCTGCTTCCCACGCGCTAACCGACATCCAATCCGCCTTTACACATCGATCAACCCGCCGCCGCCACAATCTCGGCCCAGGCCGCCTCGTCAATCACCTCAATCCCGAGTTCCGCCGCCTTCTTCGCTTTTGAACCCGCGCCCGGTCCGGCGACCACCAGATCGGTCTTCGCGCTGACCGAACCGGAAGCCTTGGCGCCCAGAGCCTCGGCCTGCGCCTTGGCTTCGTCGCGGCTCATGGTTTCCAGCTTGCCGGTGAAGACAACGGTCTTGCCAGCCACGGCACTATCGCGGGTTTCGACGATATAATCCGGCGGTGAAACCTCGCTGAGCAGATCGTCCCAGACTTCGCGATTGTGGGGTTCATGGAAGAAGTCGCGCAATGATTCAATGACTGCATTGCCGACCCCATCGATTGTAGCGAACGCCTGATAGGATTCCTCTTCTTCAGGTGTGACTTTTTGTCCGCCTGCCAAACGATACCACTCATTTAAATGATCAATTTGTTCCCGTAACCGCTGCAAAGTCCTGAAAGTCTTGAGCAAATCGCGCGCCGTTACCGTACCTACATGGCGGATTCCCAGCCCGAACAGCAATCGCGCCGCATCCGGCTGGCGCTTCTTTTCCACAGCCGCCAACAGATTATCCACAGACTTGTCCTGCCAGCCCCCGCGGGCGAGTATCTCGTCGCGGTGCTGGTGCAGGCGGAAAATATCGGCGGGGCTCTCGATAAAACCAGCCTCGATAAATTCGGCGATGCTTTTCTCGCCCAGGCCATCAATATCCAGCGCGACCCGCGAGACAAAATGGACCAGTCGCTGGAACCGCTGCGCCGGGCAGATCAGCCCGCCGGTGCAGCGCACATCAACCTCGCCTTCCTCGGCCACCGCTTCGCTGCCACATTCGGGACATTGGTCAGGAAAATGATAGGAATCGCGCTTCTCGTCGCGGGTCAGATTTTCGACAACCTGCGGGATCACATCCCCCGCCCGCTGGATCACCACCCTGTCGCCCGGGCGCACGCCAAGCCGTTCGACCTCATCGCGATTGTGCAGCGTGACATTGGAAACCACCACACCGCCCACCGTCACCGGTTTTAACCGACCCACCGGGGTCAGCTTGCCCGTCCGTCCAACCTGGATATCAATGCTCTCCAGCGTCGTCTGCGCCTGTTCGGCCGGAAATTTATGCGCGATCGCCCAGCGCGGCGCCTTGGCGACAAAACCAAGCCTTTGCTGCCAGTCGAGCCGGTCGACCTTGTAGACCACACCGTCGATATCATAGGGCATATCCGCCCGCTCCGCCTCGATGTGGCGATAGTGGGCGAGCATTTCGTCTAGTGTTTCCAACCGTTTGACCAATGGCGACACCGGCACACCCCAACTCTGGATTGCCGCCATGACGTCAAGCGCGGTCTCGCCCGGCAAATCGCTGTGCACCCCCCAGCCATGCGCCCAGAATTTCAGCGGCCGCTTGGCGGTGATATTTGCATCCTTCTGACGCAGCGAACCGGCAGCAGCATTGCGGGGATTGGCGAACTGGCGAATTTTTTCAGGATCGAAATCGACGCCCTTGGCCTCCGCATCGGCCCTGCCCTCATCCATCAGCCGCTCGTTGAGCCCAGCGAAATCGGCCTTGGCCATATAGACCTCCCCGCGGATTTCGAACAGGTCGGGGATATTCTCCCTCTCCCCTTCAGGGGAGAGGGCCGGGGAGAGGGGCGTGTCGAGACCGTTTTGAGATTCCCCCTCTCCCAACCCTCTCCCCTGAAGGGGAGAGGGCTTCAAGGTCGCCGGAATATCCGAAATCATCCGCACATTAGCAGTAACATCCTCGCCAATCTGCCCGTCCCCGCGCGTAGCAGCCAGCACCAATTCGCCTTTTTCATAGCGCAGCGAGCAGGACAGCCCGTCAATCTTGTCCTCCGCCGTCACCGCAACCGGTGCGCCTTCCGACAAGTTCAAAAACCGCCGCACCCGCGCCAGCCATTCGGCAACATCCTCGTCCGAAAAGCCGTTATCAAGGCTCGTCATCCTTTGTTCGTGCGCAACCTTGGACAAAGGTGAAGCCGCCACCGCCGCCCCGACCAGCCTGTTCGGACTATTGTCCCGCACCAGATGCGGAAACGTTTCCTCCAGCTCATTATTCCGCCGCACCAGCGCGTCGTATTCCGCATCGGAAATTTCCGGCGTATCTTCGGCATGGTAGAGCTTGTTATGCTTCGCGATCGTGCGCGCCAGGCGCATCAGTTCGTTGGCGGCATCGGCTTCGGAAGTTTTAGACATCTGATATAGGAACTACATCTACACTGAAGTTAGAAGGCGAAATACGAGCCTGTCGAAACATGACGTCATGGCCAGTATCATCGACCATTTTTCGGATTCTTTTTCTATCTTTTGTAGACGTACGTTCTCCAAATATAATCTCTAACATTCCGTCTTTATTGAATGAGATCGGTGTTTTGCCTGCAGTTGAACGAATGATCCGAAACTCCTCTTCATACTGCCAATCAAGAGGTTTGGAAAAAAACATCGAGCCATATAGTTCTTTTCTCAAGGATATTCTATCACTGGTATTCAATGTATTTTTTGTAGGCAGAGCTAATTTTGCTACCATCGACAAAAGTAGGCTTGGACGTTGAGTTCGATATTCGACCGAACCACGTCGAATCCCTTTTGCACTAAATGCACCGGATGAAAAATGTAGACAAACGCCTTTGTGGCTATTTGCATAATGTGCCCATAAAAGCTGCGAATCTACCCGCTTGCAAAATGAGATTACTCGAGCATTGCGTCGGGTCGATTTAACAAATCTCTCGAGCTTTCGTTTTACAGCATCAACTCCTTTCTCAAGCCATTCATCAGAAATATCCGCGGCACCGGTTTTACTCAAATATTTACACGCATTGCGGATCGTGTTTTCGTTTATGTCGTCCACCAAATAGGGATTGGACTCGAACGGATCATTGAGTTCCTCCGGATTAGAACCATCTAATGTACAGCTTAGCAACGTACTCTTCAGTTGATCGAGGGAGTCACCTCGCAGCGAAATAAATTTGTACACAGATGTATATTGGCCGATATCATTAAAATGAACCGCATTTCGGTCTCGCGTTTCCACTGCAATGCCCACTCACACCCCCTCCAGCAACCGGTCCGCCTGCGCTCTCGCCTCATCCGTCACATCCGCTCCCGACAGCATCCGCGCAATTTCCTGCCGCCGCCCTTCGTCATCGAGCGCGCTGACATCGGTGCGCGAGACGGTGCCGCTGAGCGACTTGTTGATCAGCATATGCGCGTCGCCCTTGGAGGCAACCTGTGGGCTGTGGGTCACGACCAGCAGCTGCGCACCCTTGGACAGGCGCGACAGGCGGTCGCCGATCGCCGAGGCCACCGCCCCGCCGACGCCGCGATCAACTTCGTCAAAAATGATCGTTTTCAGACCATATTCTTCCGCCAAAGCCACTTTCAGGGCCAGGATGAACCGGGACAGTTCGCCGCCCGACGCAATTTTGCCCAAAGGTGCCAGCGGGGCGCCCGGGTTGGTCGAGATCAGAAACTCGATCCGGTCCATTCCCCCTTTATTCCAATGCTCTTCCGGCAATTCTTCCAGTAAAGTCTCAAATCTTGCCGCATCCAGTTTGAGCGGCGCCAGTTCCCCGGCAACCGCCTTGTCCAGCGCTTTCGCCGCCTTGCTCCGCTGCCCCCGCAACGCCTCCGCCGCCACGATGTAGGATTTCCTCGCTCCGGCCAAAGATGCTTCCAAATCTTCCAATGTCTTGCCGCCATCGCTGATCGCCGCCAGCTTGTTCTGCAGTTCATTCAGGAGATCAGAAAGCTTGTCAGGCTCCACCCGATGCTTGCGCGCCAGTCCCCGCAAATCAAACAACCGCGTCTCCATATCGTCGAGTCGCTGCGGGTCAAAGACCAGCGCAGCGGCCGCTTCATTAAGCTTGTCCTCGGCCTCGCTGGCATCGATAATCGACCGGTCCAGCGCCTCCAGTGCCTCCGCGAGCAAAGGATGATCCTCGGCAATTCGGTCGAGCCGCCGCGCCGCCGCGCGCAGCGAGGCCAGCCCCCCTTCGGAGCCGTCAAACGCCGAGCGAATCAACTCAAGATCGCCGGTCAGCTTCTCGCCCTTCATCATCGTCGCCCGGCCCAGCGCCAGTTCCTGTTCCTCGCCCGGTTCGGGAGCAAATTTCGCCAGTTCGGCAACGCTATGCTCGAGATATTCGCGGTCCTGCTCCGCGGCTTCCTGATCCTGTTTCGCCTGCTCCAAAGCCGTTTTTGCGGTCTGCCAGGTTTCAAACGCACCGCGAACCGAACTGCCTTCAACACCGGCAAAGGCATCGAGCAACGCCCGGTGCCCGCGCGGGTTGATCAGGCCGCGGTCATCATGCTGGCCATGGATTTCGATCAGCTGCCCGCCCACAGTGCGGAGCAAGGTCGCGGAACAGGGCTGGTCGTTGATAAAGGCGCGGCTGCCGCCGTCGGCCTTCACCGATCGCTTGATGATCAGCGGTTCGCCAGGTTCAATTTCGATATCATTTTCGGCGAGTGTGACGGCCAGCTTGCTGTCGGATGCGGGGGGAGCAAAACTGGCGGTAACCTGCGCCTTTTCGGTACCCTGGCGGACCAGACCGCTGTCCGCCCTATTGCCGAGCGCCAGCCCGAGACTGTCGAGCAGGATCGACTTGCCCGCGCCGGTTTCGCCCGTCAGCACCGTAAGGCCCGAGCCAAATTCCAGATCGAGCGCCTCGATCAGTACAATATCTCGAATGGAAAGGGACTGCAGCACAATACCCTCTTAAAACACGTTTACATCAGCTGCAACGCATTGCAGCGACATCCGGTCTTAAGTAGCCCCGTGCTTGTTCACCAGATCAAAAGCGCGCTGATACCATTTGGTACCTGGATAGTTGGCGCCCAGCACAGCGGCCGTTTTCTTCGCTTCCACCGGAACACCCAGCGCGAGATAGGATTCGGTCAGCCGCATCAGGGCTTCCGGGGTATGGGTGGTGGTCTGGTATTTTTCGATCACGATCCGGAACCGGATGGTGGCGGCGAGCCACTTGCCGCGACGCTGGTAAAAACGCCCGATTTCCATTTCCTTGCCAGCCAGATGGTCATTGACCAGATCCATTTTCAACTGGGCATCGGAAGCATAACGGGTGTCGGGATAACGGCGGGCAACCTCGCCGAGAGACGCCAACGCCTGTTCGGTGACCTTCTGGTCGCGGGTCACATCGCTGATCTGCTCGTAATAGCAAAGCGCGATCAGATAATAGGCATAAGGCGCATCCTTGTTACCCGGATGGATCGACAGGAAGCGACGGGACGATTCTATCGCCTTGTTGTAATCGGCAGCGAGATAATAGCTGAACGCGCTCATCTGCTGCGCGCGACGGGCCCAGGGGGAATAGGGATGCTGGCGCTCGACTTCGTCAAACAGCGCGGCGGCTATCTTGTACTGACCGCGGTCAAGTCGGTCTTTTGCAGCATTGTAGAGCGTGTCGACATCGCGAGCGACGTATCTAGTGTCGGTACCGCGACCACTGCTACCGCCGCCGAGCAGTGCACAACCGGAAAGCATCGTGGCTGAGAGACCTATAACGGCCCATTTGATAATGTGTTTTGTCATATGGCAGACCTCTTAACCGCTTGTTTTCATCCAGCCAACAATAAAGCAAAAAAAGCCGCTGGAGGGGATAGATACTCCCTGTTCTGTAGCAGCTTTACCAGACATTAATCGGGTGATGGAGCCGGAAATATTCCGGACAAAGAAAAGGGCCCGAATCGCTCCGGGCCCCTTGCTGATTCATTTTGTGAAAATCTAGTCTTCGGTGATCGAAGCAGGCAATGGAATATCGCCGCCTTCGTCCTTCGGACCATCATTGTTCCGGCCACGTCCGCCGCCGTCACGGCCACGTCCGCCACCGTCGCGTCCACGACCACCGCCGCCATCACGGCGTGGTCCACGAGGCTTGTCACCGCGTGGTTCGCGAGCAGGTCTTGTATCTTCCAGCTCTTCACCAGTTTCCTGATCAACAACCCGCATCGACAAGCGAACCTTGCCGCGCTGGTCGATTTCGAGAACCTTGACCTTGACTTCCTGGCCTTCGCTCAGCTCGTCAGAAACCTTCTCGACACGCTCATTCTTGATTTCAGAGACGTGGACGAGACCGTCCTTGCCGCCCATGAAGTTCACGAATGCGCCAAAGTCGACGAGATTCACAACCTTGCCGTCATAGACTTTGCCGACTTCGGCTTCTTCGACAATGCCCTTAATCCATGCGATTGCCGCATCAATCTGGGATTTGTCGGAAGAAGAAACCTTGATCAGGCCTTCATCGTCAATATCGACCTTCGCGCCGGTTTCGGCAACGATTTCGCGGATCACTTTACCGCCGGTACCGATAACATCACGGATCTTTTCCTTGTTGATCTGCAGCGTTTCGATACGCGGAGCATGTTCGGACATTTCGGTCCGCGTGCCGCTAAGCGCCTTGGCCATTTCGCCGAGGATGTGTGCACGACCGCCACTGGCTTGTTCCAGAGCAGACTTCATGATTTCCTGCGTTATGCCGGCTACCTTGATGTCCATCTGCAAGGAGGTGATACCTTTTTCGGTACCCGCAACCTTAAAGTCCATGTCGCCGAGATGATCTTCGTCGCCGAGAATGTCGGAAAGAACCGCAAAATCTTCGCCTTCGAGGATCAGGCCCATCGCGATACCGGAAACCGGACGCGCCAGAGGCACACCAGCATCCATCATCGCAAGCGAACCGCCACAAACGGTCGCCATCGAGGACGAGCCGTTGGACTCCGTAATGTCCGAAAGAACACGGATCGTGTACGGAAATTCTTCCACTGTCGGCAATACCGGACGGAGCGCGCGGAAAGCAAGCTTACCGTGGCCGGTTTCGCGGCGACTGGTGAAACCAAAGCGCCCTACTTCCCCAACCGAATATGGCGGGAAATTATAGTGCAGCATGAAGTTGGTGTAGCTCAAACCGTCGAGCCCATCGATCATCTGCTCGGCGTCTTTGGTGCCCAAAGTCGTTGTCACGATCGCCTGCGTTTCACCGCGGGTGAACAAAGCCGAACCGTGGGTCCGTGGCAGCAAGCCAACCATGGCTTCGATCGGGCGAACCTGATCGAGCTTACGGCCGTCGATACGGGTGCCGTCCTTAATGATCGCACCGCGAACGATTTCAGCTTCCAGCTTCTTGACCATCTTGCCGGCGGTCATTTGGGTCTGGCCGTCTGCATCGGCATATTTTTCTTTGGCTTTGTCACGAACCGCATTCAGTGCGTTGGAACGCTCTGATTTGTCGGTTTTCTTGTAAGCCGCAGCAATATCTTTTCCGACCAGCTTGCGCAGAGCGTCCTTGATGTCGCTATTGTCTTCGCCAGCATCAAGCTGCCAAGGTTCTTTCGCAGCCTGTTCAGCCAGATCGATGATCAAGCCGGCGACTTCCTTGCAAGCGTCATGGGCAAATTGCACAGCACCGAGCATGACTTCTTCCGACAGCTCCTGCGCTTCGGATTCAACCATCATCACAGCGCCCATTGTTCCGGCTACAACCAGATCGAGTTCACCTTCGGCAACTTCATCCATCGACGGATTGAGCTGATATTCGCCTTCCTTATAGCCGACACGAGCCGCACCGATTGGGCCCATGAAAGGCACACCGGAGATGGTCAGTGCAGCAGAAGCCGCAACCATCGCGAGAACGTCGGGCTCGTTGATGCCGTCATAGCTCATCACTTGGCAGATCACGTTGATCTCGTTGAAGAAACCTTCCGGGAAAAGCGGGCGACAAGGACGGTCAATCAACCGGCAGGTCAGCGTTTCTTTTTCCGTGGAACGGCCTTCGCGCTTGAAGAAACCGCCCGGGATACGACCGGCGGCTGAGAATTTTTCCTGATAGTGGACGGTAAGCGGGAAAAAATCCTGCCCGTCACGTACCGATTTGGCGGCGGTAACTGCGCACAGCACAACCGTTTCGCCGAGGGTCGCGAGTACCGCGCCATCAGCCTGGCGGGCAATCCGGCCCGTTTCGAGGGTGAGGGTCTGTCCGCCCCACTCCATTTCAACTTTCTTTACATCAAACATTCGTATTTTTCCTTTGTCCCGCCTGCCCTATGCAGTGCGGGGGCTTTCTTGTGTCCAGCAATCCGGCTGAACAGCGGTTCGGGGTGACTTTCACCCCCCTTGCTTGGCGCATCCCCGCCTTATTGCGGGGATTTGCCGATCTGCACCCCTGCGAAGGCAGGGGTCCATCTCCCGAGTTTGCGTTGATTGGCACTTTCTGGAGATGGGCACCTGTCTACACAGGTGCACAATGCGAAAACGGCCCCCGCATGGGAGCCGCCTTCAAAACTCTTATTTCCGGAGACCAAGGTCCTTGATCAACTTGGCGTAACGCTCGACATCTTTCTTGCGAAGATAGTCCAGCAGGCTGCGCCGCTTGTTCACCATCATCAGCAGTCCGCGACGAGAGTGGTTATCCTTGTGGTGGCCTTTGAAATGCTCGGTCAGGTTCACAATACGCTCTGTGAGCACGGCAACCTGAACTTCCGGGGAACCTGTATCGTCCTTTGTCTGGCCGAATTTCTTGATCAGTTCCTGTTTTTTTTCTGCGGTAATTGTCATTTGTTTTCATTCCTTCGAACATCATTACATATTGAACCCGCGAACCACCTTTACGGTGCCATCAACAATCTCTGCCAGAGCGACCGGAGAACCTTGGTTCTCTGTCGCTAGGAAAAGCCCGTTGACTGCGGGGTTCCCGATCAAATCCTGCTGGTCCAGCGTCATGCCTTGTCGCAACAGTCTTGCCTGATCAGGGTTGAGGTCGAAAGCCGGGATGTCGTCCAGCCCCGCCTCAAGCGGCAAGAGGTATTCTTCAATGTCCGCGCCCTTACCAATTTCGTTGAGTTTGTCCAGCGAAATCGCCTGTTCCAGGGTAAACGGACCGGCCTTGGTCCGTTTTAACATGGTGACGTGCCCGACCGTATCAAGAGCCCGCGCAATATCGCGGGCGAGCGAGCGGATATAAGTGCCTTTCGAGACATTGGCGGAGAGAGTGATGTCATTGAGGAGGCCCGTTCGTGCTGAGCCGGTCGAAGCACGGACGGGCCGTTCTTGAGACCCTTCGACAAGCTCAGGGCGAACGGCGAGACTGTAAATAGTCACCCCTCGCAGCTTCATCTCCACCTCTTCCCCTGCCCGAGCCAGATCATAGGCCCGCCGGCCATCAATTTTCAGCGCGGAATATTTGGGTGGTATCTGCTCGATTGGCCCCGTGAACTCCGGCAATACCGCTTCAACTTCCGCCAAGATTGGCCGGTGGTCAGAACTCTCCGTCACGTCCCCCTCAGCATCTAGCGTCTCTGTCTCGCTCCCGAAGCTGATCGTAAATTCATAAATTTTCGAAGCATCAAGCATCCGCCCGCAAAGCTTGGTCGCTTCGCCAATCGCAATCGGCAAAACTCCGGTCGCCAGCGGGTCGAGCGTCCCGCCATGGCCGACCTTCAGCTTATCCTTGCCCTTGCCGAGCAGCCCGGCCTCGCGCAAATTCCGCTTCACCGCCCCGACCGCCTGCGTCGAGCCGAGATCCAGCGGTTTATCCAATATGATCCAGCCGTGCGGTTTCAACGCGTCCACTCTTCTTTCAGCAACCCAAAAACCGCCGTATCCCTGACATAGCCAGTCCAGGTAATCCGATTCTTGCGCAAGATACCCTCTTGCTTCGCGCCCAGTTTCAACACTGCCGCCATCGACCGTTTGTTGCGGGTATCGACGCGAAATTCGATTTTTCGAAAGCCGTTTGTGAAGGCATGATCGATCAGCAATTTTTTCATCACATCGTTGAACCCGATACCGCGCACCGATGGCGCGATATAGGTTCCGCCGATTTCGACCACGCCGAACTGGTCGGGGTTGATATAGTTGGTCATACCGACAACCATGTCGGTTTCGGCATTGATCACCGCAAAACGGACCCAGTTGGTGGTGTCGTGAAAGGCCTCGATCGCCTTGTCAAAATTCTCATCCAGCATGGAAACCGGATAGATATGCCAAATCTCCTGATCTTCGGCACAGGCAGCACGAAGCGGGTCGATGTGACGTTCGACTAGTGGTTCGAGGCGAACTTGACCTTTCTCCAGTGTTGTCGAGAGTTTCTCTGTCATCAATCTCACTCGTCGCCCCAGCGGAGGAGTTGCAGGCTGGACATGCCCCACATGTCCAAGGATTGTCCGGGGAACAATCCGACCTCTAACTGACCTAACCCGATTTCCGCAGAACGAACCCGAACTAGTTTTCGTCCCGCTTCAAATCCTGCGCGACCTTGGGCTTGCTGAGCAGGCTCTCGATATGCTCCGCCGTATCAAAGCTCTCGTCCGACAGAAATTTCAGCTTGGCCGCATATTTCACCTGCACCCGCTTGGCGACTTCCTTCTGGAAGAAGGCGGTGTTGGTCCGCAGCGCCTTGAGCACGTCCGCCTCATTCGCGCCGAGCAGCGGCTTCACGAATACCGTCGCGTGGCGCAAATCCGGTGACATGCGCACTTCGGTGACGCTGACACTATGCGATGTCAAAACCTCGTCATGCACTTCACCGCGCATAAGCAGCTCCGACAGGATATGCCGGACCTGCTCGCCCACACGGAGCAAGCGGACCGACCTGCCTTCAGGAGACGTATCGTTATATTTTGCCATTAGTTTCCTGACGCCGATTGAGGAAGTATGGAATTAGTGCCACCAAGGAAGCCGAGTATAATAGAGCTAAACTGCGTGTCACAATTGCAAAAGGCAATGTGAAAGAGTTGTTAAAAGCAAAGGCTAAAACTGACGCTATTATCAATATCGCTGGCATAGCGTAAATCCATCGTTCCCAGCATGCAAAGCCAATAACCAATGCCGCAACAAGCAGGATTGGATCAGTCAAATGCGATGCAGAAGCTCCCGATAATGCGGCCAAAGTTTGAGCTACATCACCGCCGCTATGGTTGAAGAAAAAGCCCATTATGCCAACCAACAATATATTCATCACCAGAATAATTATTCCGAAAAATTGCCAATTCTTGATCATTTCCAAATACCTTAGCCCGTCATGCTGAACTTGATTCAGCATCCAGAGCGAAAGTCTCCACTCTCGCAGCATACCGCCCTGGATCCCAGATCAAGTCCAGGATGACGACTGCGTCAAATAATCCGCTCTCTTTCTTCAATCTCGAACACTTCAAGCATATCGCCCGGCTTGATATCGTTGGTGTCCTCCAGAACCGCACCGCATTCCATGCCGGCACGGACTTCTTCGACATCGTCCTTGAACCGCCGCAGCGACGCGATGGTCGTTGCGCTGACGATAACATCGTCGCGGGTAAGACGCGCGAACAGACCTTTGCGCAACGATCCTTCGGTGACCAGGAGACCGGCAGCCTTGTCTTTCTTGCCGGACTTGAACACGTCCTTGACCTCGGCACGGCCCATCACGTTCTCGATCTTCTCCGGACCCAGTTCACCGGCCATCTCCGCGCGGATATCGTCGGTCAGAGCATAGATGATATCGAAATATTTGAAGCGGACACCATCGCGCTTGCCGATTTCGCGGGCCTTGGCATTTGGCCGTACGTTGAAACCGATAATCGGTGCCTTGCTGGCTCCGGCCAGGGTAACGTCCGATTCCGTGATCGCGCCGACACCGCTGTGCAAGATGCGCACTTTGATATCGTCGTTCGAAAGCTTGTTCAGTGCCTGGACAATCGCTTCGGTCGAACCCTGGACATCGGCCTTGACCAATACCGGGAATTCCACTGCACTATTTGCCGCTGCTGAGAACATATTCTCCAGGCTCGTTGGTGCCTGCGTCGTGCGGTGCAGTTTCTCCTGTTCCGCTCGATAGGCAGCCACTTCGCGGGCACGGCCCTCGTTTTCGACCACAGTCAGCTTGTCGCCGGCAGATGGAACGCCGGAGATACCAAGCACTTCGACCGGCGTCGAAGGCCCGGCTTCCTTGACCTGCTGACCCTTGTCATCAATCAATGCCCGGACCTTGCCGGTCTGCGAACCCACGACGAAGACATCGCCGCGCTTCAATGTGCCGCGTTCGATCAGCACGGTTGCAACCGGTCCACGGCCTTTATCCAGCTTCGCTTCAACGACCGCGCCTTCAGCAGGACGGTCGGGACGCGCTTTCAGTTCCAGCAATTCGGCCTGAACGTGGATTTTCTCCATCAATTCATCGAGACCGAGTTTCTTGAGCGCAGAAACCTCGGCGTCAAGAACGTCACCGGACATTTCTTCCACAATGACTTCATGTTCGAGCAGTCGTGTGCGAACCGTCGTCGGGTCAGCACCTTCCTTGTCGATCTTGTTGATCGCGACAATCATCGGCACGCCCGCCGCTTTGGTATGATTGATCGCTTCAATCGTCTGCGGCATCAAACCGTCATCGGCAGCAACCACCAGGATCACGATATCCGTGACATTGGCGCCGCGCATCCGCATTTCGGTAAAGGCTTCATGACCCGGCGTATCGAGGAACGTCACCTTGTCACCATTTTTCATGGTCACCTGATAGGCGCCGATATGCTGGGTGATACCGCCAGCTTCTCCGGCAACCACGTCGGTTCCGCGCAACGCGTCGAGCAACGACGTCTTGCCGTGATCGACATGCCCCATGATCGTAACGACCGGTGCACGCGGTTTCAGCGTTTCTTCCGGATCGACATCGGCCTGGGTATCGATTTCAACATCAGCTTCGGAAACACGCTGGATATTGTGGCCGAATTCCTCGACCAGCAGCTCTGCGGTATCCTGATCTATCGTCTGGTTGACGGTAACCATCGAGCCCATTTTGAACAGGGATTTGACGAGATCCGCACCTTTTTCGCCCATGCGTTTGGCCAGTTCCTGTACGGTAATGGCTTCCGGCACGACAACCGAACGAATCTGCTTTTCGCGCGGCTCGCTTGGACGTCCGGACCTTTGTGCGCGCTTTTCTTTTTCCCGCGCACGCTTCAGGGCTGCGAGCGAACGAGCCCGCGCAGCGCCGTCTTCTCCGCGCAGAGCACGGTTGACGGTGAGCTTGCCCGATTGACGACGATCGTTGCGATCGTCGCGTCCAGCTTTCTGCTTTTCCTTTTCCGGCTTCGCGCGCTTTGGCGCTTCCACGGGCGTGAATTTGCGGGCCGGTGGCCGCGCAGCACTCGTGGTGGCAGGTGTTTCTTCATTAGCAGGTTCGGCAACAGCGGAAGTATCGGCAGCGGCTTTTTCCGCAGCAGCAATTTCTTCTTGCGCCTTGCGCGCCTGCTCTTCTTCGGCCTTGCGGTTTTCCTCAGCCCGTTTTTTCTCGTCTGCGGTCTGCTCTTTTTTCTCGCGGGTGTCGCGCTTGCGCGCTTCCTGCATTGCGTCGAGACGCGCTTCTTCTGCTTCGCGCAGCAGTTTAGCCTGCTTCTCCTGACGGGTCAGACCATCATGCGCTTTTGGGGCGACTGGCTTCTTCTTCGGTGCCGGCTTGGCTACCGGAGCTGGCGCAGGCGCTTCCTTGACGACTTCCTTTACCGCCTCCTGCGGAGCGCCAGGCTTGCCGACCAGTTTCTTGCGTTTGACTTCGACCACCACCTTGTTGGTGCGTCCATGGCTGAACGTCTGTTTGACTTCGCCAGGTTCGACCGAACGCTTCAGCCCCAAAGGCTTGCGTGCAGGTTTTGGCGTATCTTTTGTATCTTCACTCATCGAACAGACTTAATCCCTAAAAATAAATATTTTCAACATATTATCTGGCTTTCCTAAGCCAGGTTACGCAACTTTCTTTTCCGCTCCATCCGGTATTTCATCGGATCCCTTGAAGCGAAGCCATCTCGACAGCATATGCGCAATCCGCTCAGCTGCGCGTCTATCGATTATCCCGATATGAACCACATTCTGGCGGCCCAATGCCACAGAAAGCCCCTGGCGGTCCACTGGCAAAGTCATCCCGCGTAAATCTTGGCCTTCACGGTCGCTTCCGACACGCCAGGCCTGATCCAGCTTTGCCGATCCATCTTGCCCCGCATCCGATGCGTGGAGCAGCATGGTCAGCTCATCGCGTCTGGCTGCTGTTTCGATTTTTTCTGAACCGGTTAACAAGGCCCCGCCCCGCGCTTCGAGACCCAGCCTGTCCAATGTGGCGCGTTCCAGTGCTTTTTCAAGCTGATCTGCCAGATTAGCCGGAATATCAAGCCGCCCGGTCTTGAACGCGCGCGATAATGCGGCTTTTAGCTGACCCTTGGCAAGCGCTGCTTCGAGAGCAGCACGATTGACGCCAATCCAGGCCCCGCGACCGGGGGCTTTCGCCCTTACGTCCGGAGCGATTTGCCCATCAGGTCCCATCGCCAGACGCACCAGTTCATCCTGGGAGAGACTCTCCCCGGTTAAAATGCATTTACGGTGTGGCGTGCGATCTAGAGGTTTAGACCGCGTCTCATTGGGTGGATTCCGCATCTGCGTCCTCCCCGGTTTCTTCGATCGCCGCAGGCGCTGGCTCGTCTTCATCCTCGAACCAGTGCGCACGCGCTGCCATGATGATCTCGTTGCCCTGCTCTTCGGTCAGGCCATATTGGGCCAATACACCATCCGGTTCGGGCTTACGGTTGTCATTGCGACGGCGCGGTTCCGATTTCCGTTTCAGAACCAGCTCATCGGTCGCGAGATCTGCAACATCATCCAGCGTCTTGAGACCAGCTTCACCGAGGGTAACAAGCATGGCTTCGGTCAGATGCGGCAATTCGGCAATGGCATCCTCGACGCCCAGTTCGGTGCGTTTTTCCCGTGCAGCCGCTTCGCGCCGATCCAGTGCCTCGATGGCACGGTTCTGCAATTCAGCAGCAAGCTCTTCGTCAAAGCCTTCGATGCTGGAAATTTCTTCCGGTGCGACATAGGCGACTTCTTCAAGCTCGCTAAAGCCTTCGGCCACCAAAAGCTGTGACAATGTTTCGTCGACGTCCAGATCTTCCTGGAACATCTCGGTACGGGCAGCAAATTCAGCCTGGCGTTTTTCGCTCGAGTCCGCCTCGGTCATGATGTCGATGGCAAGGCCGGTCAGCTGCGAGGCCAACCGGACATTCTGGCCGCGACGGCCGATGGCAAGACTGAGCTGATCGTCAGGAACAACAACCTCGATCCGGCCTTCTTCCTCGTCGATAACCACGCGGCTTACCGTTGCCGGTTGCAACGCATTGACAACGAATGTCGCAATGTCTTCCGACCAGGGAATGATATCGATTTTTTCGCCCTGCATCTCCTGCACGACGGCCTGCACACGGCTACCCTTCATGCCGACGCAAGCGCCAACCGGGTCAATCGAGCTATCGTGACTGATCACACCAATTTTTGCGCGTGAGCCGGGATCGCGGGCTGCGGCTTTGATCTCGATAATGCCGTCATAAATTTCCGGCACTTCCTGTGCAAACAGCAACCGCATGAAATCAGGATGGGCGCGGGACAGGAATATCTGTGGTCCACGGTTCTCGCGGCGCACATCCAGAATAAGCGAGCGGACCCGATCACCGACACGGGCGGCTTCGCGCGGGATTTGCTGATCGCGGCGGATGACGCCTTCTGCGCGACCCAGATCAACGACCACATGGCCAAATTCAACCGATTTGACGACGCCGGTGATGATCTCTCCGCCGCGATCCTTGAATTCCTCAAATTGCCGCTCGCGTTCAGCGTCGCGAACCTTTTGGAAAATTACCTGCTTGGCTGATTGCGCATCAATACGGCCCAGATCGACTGCCGGCAACGGATCAACAATGAAGTCGCCAACACTGGATCCGGGCTCCAGTTTTTCAGCCTGCTTGATATCGACCTGCTTGAAATAATCTTCAACTTCATCAACCACTTCGACAACCCGCCACAAGCGCAGATCGCCGGTTTTGACGTCGAGTTTCGCGCGAATATCATTCTCTGCACCATAGCGGGCGCGCGCCGCTTTCTGGATCGCTTCTTCCAGCGCTTCGATCACGATCGCCTTGTCGATCATTTTTTCCGTCGCAACAGCGGTCGCGATAGCGAGCAACTCGGCTTTATTGGCTGAAATAGCACTGCCCATGATTAGTCTTCCTGTTCTTCTAAAGTCTGTTCATCAATTTCGTCTGCACCTGCTACCGAAACCGGAACGGTTGCAGCAATCAGAGCATCGGTCAGAATCAATTTCGCGCTATGGACATTCGTCAGGGGCGTCTCCTGACTTCCCGTCTCGCGATCGTCAATCTTTATTATGTCGCCTTC
>RCMY010000538.1_pt1 | contig 87278 bp, 93 predicted proteins | sample 2041341 | NCBI WGS metagenome assembly RCMY01 (sample SAMN09708234, study PRJNA481090) | Marine sediment metagenome, whole genome shotgun sequencing project. | reverse complement strand
TGGTGGATCGCTGCGCAAGCGAAAATGACCGGCCGCTAAGTTGCCATAGCGCAAAAAGCGTAATCGGCACCCCGATCACAAACACCATCGCCTGCGACGGCAAGTACCGCACAGTCTGTGCTGACAGGACAAGCATGACCCCCCCGGAGATAAGGAAGACTTTGAACAATCTCGTGGAGGCCCACGCCGCGTGCACCCCTTGCCGCATTGCCTGAAATAGATTGGTCGCCACGGTCGGAAATATCAGTCCCGCCAAGGCAAGTTCGGGCGGCAGGAAGAACGTGAGCCCAGAGATCAGCACCAAAGGCATGGCGAATCCCACGACCCCTTTGATGAACCCGGCCACAAGCGCGATCCCAAAGGCAAAAACCATCTGCTGCGGTGTCAGAAATGCGAAAAATATATCCATTGCGCCGTCATACCAGTTGTATTGGCGAGCGCACGAAAATTTCACCGCGTAACTTTCGACCAAATTGACGCATTGAAACGTATCTTTATTGTGCTGCACCTGCGAAAGGAGTATCCCCTTCGCAAGCTGGAAAAGGACTGTACGAAATGGCGCATGATGGACAAGACTTGACGATGGGCTCGCAAAACATACTCGACGACCTTCTTGAGTTGACAGGCCAGGCATTGGCCCCCGTTGACGAAATCCTTGAAAAAGCCAAAGCGTCCGTGCGCAAAATGGTATCCGTCGATGGCCGTGTATCAAACGCGTTAGTCGAGGCGAACCAGACAGCGGCGCATGGCTTGGCCTGGCTGGCAACATATACGCAATCCTTGAACCAAATGCAGCTTTGGGCCAAAAAGCTTAGCGCTGATGGCCAATTCGGCGAAACAGAGCAGTTGATCCTTCAAATCGCATTCGGTGAATACCTTTGGCAGATCTATGGCGGCATTCAAATGAACCAAGGCGAAATTCTTCGCCTTCAAGACATGGGCTTGGACCAAGACGCACAAAACGGCCTTATGAATCCGGCGATCAAAACGCTGACGCAGAACGGCAACACTCAGGCCGCGCGCACACGTCTGGTTGATCTGATGCAGGAACATTCGGCGAATATCATGGTCGGCCGCTCAGGCTTGGACGAAGAGCTCGAGATGATTCGCGAGCAGTTCCGCCGCTATGCCGTCGAAAAGGTTGAGCCATTTGCGCATGAATGGCACCTCAAGGATGAACTAATCCCTCTCGAAGTCATCAACGAACTGGCTGAGATGGGCGTCTTTGGCTTGACCATACCAGAAGAATACGGCGGTTTCGGTCTGTCCAAGGCATCCATGTGCGTTGTTTCAGAAGAACTTTCGCGCGGCTACATCGGAGTTGGCTCCCTCGCCACCCGCTCGGAAATCGCGGCTGAATTGATCATCGCAGGCGGTACGGGTGAGCAAAAGGCAAAATGGTTGCCGCGAATTTCCAGCGCCGAAACCCTGCCCACCGCTGTGTTTACCGAGCCCAATACCGGGTCCGATCTTGGCTCCTTGCGGACACGTGCCGTGAAAAATGGCGATAACTATACCATCACTGGCAACAAGACCTGGATCACCCACGCCGCGCGGACACATGTGATGACGCTACTGGCCCGCACCGACCCTAACACGACTGACTACAAGGGCCTGTCGATGTTTCTGGCCGAAAAGACGCCCGGCGACGATGCCAACCCTTTCCCCACGGATGGCATGACTGGCGGCGAGATCGAAGTTCTCGGCTATCGCGGCATGAAAGAATATGAACTGGCATTTGACGGCTTTCAGGTCAAAGGCGAGAACCTGTTGGGCGGCGAAGAAGGTAAAGGCTTTAAACAGCTGATGGAAACCTTCGAATCTGCACGTATTCAAACCGCGGCCCGCGCAATTGGCGTTGCGCAATCTGCTTTGGATATAGCAATGCAATATGCGATCGACCGCAAACAGTTTGGCAAATCCCTGATCAACTTCCCTCGCGTTTCCTCGAAGCTGGCAATGATGGCGGTCGAATTAATGATTGCCCGTCAATTGACCTATTTCTCCGCGTTTGAAAAAGACGAAGGCCGCCGGTGTGATGTAGAAGCGGGTATGGCAAAATTGCTGGGCGCACGGGTTGCATGGGCCGCTGCCGACAACGGTTTGCAGATCCACGGCGGTAACGGTTTTGCCTTGGAATATAAAATCAGCCGCGTTCTCTGCGATGCGCGTATCCTAAACATCTTTGAAGGTGCCGCAGAAATTCAGGCACAGGTGATTGCGCGGCGCCTGCTTGGTTAAACTACTACCCGATCCGACAAACGTCGCATCGGGCAGCCCCACTAGGAATCAACCATGCTTCGAGCTGCCGCGCTTGCCCTAGCCCTTGCATTTCTCGGGGCCTGCAAAGCAGGTGAAACTTTGCGCAGCTATGGTGCGGCTGAAAAGACATGGCAATTGGTCGAGCTGAACGGCGTAGCCTTTACAGACACGGCAACCCTCACATTTCCTGAGAAACACAAGATCGCTGGCAACGGCCCATGCAATCGTTTTGGCGCGACCTTGAATGTTCCCTATCCTTGGTTCGAATTCACGGAAATGGTCTCAACCAAGATAGCCTGCCCCGCGCTGCCCCAAGAGACGACGTTCTTTGACAGCTTGTCTAACGCAACCCTGTCCGAAGTCCTAGGCGACACCATGATCCTGTCAAACCCCGACGGATTGAGCATGGTCTTTAAGGCTGTCGACTGAACGCGTCGATAAAACGTCCGCGCGCTTCTGGCAGGGGTTTGCCCCCCAAAGCACGGGCCAGGCGATGTTCTAGAAAAAACCCGGTTGTTTTGAAACCCAAGGCGATCTCTTCGTTTGTGGCATCCCCTTCGCCCCGCAAAACCGGCGGCAGGGGCAACATCTTCTTTGCCCATTCCCCTGCCCCTTCTTGGGTCACAGCCCTGCCAGATTTTGGCGACACAAACACCAGCCCCTCAGATGCGCCGGTTACAGCGCAAACGCTCAGGTCTAACCCATAGCCAAGTTCCTCAAGCAGGCTCATCTCCCATTGCAGATAAGCGAGTGGCCACAGATCCCCCTGATCCAGCAAATCCAGCAATGCCTGTGTGCGATGATACAATGGCGCGTGCGGTTCACGTTCTGGCAGACAGAATGACAACAGGGCAGTGACTGTATTTAAGCCCGCAAGGCTTAGCCGGTTTTGCATTGCCGACACCGCGCGGCTGCGCACGGGCTCAACCGTGAAAGCCCCAATGTGGTCCTCAAGCCGCGCGCGCCACGCGACATCCAGTTGGGCACCGGGCTGTAGAATAGGTGCAATTTTGCGACTGGTTCCGCCTCGCACAATGCCTGCATGACGTCCTTGCGATGGGGTAAAAACCTCAATGATCGCCGAGGTTTCCCCGTGTCGCCGCGCGCTCAGCAAAATGCCCTGATCGCGCCACTCCATCAGCTTAGTCCCTCATCAAAAAGCAAATGACGCCCTTGCCTATCCTCGACCTCAATCACCCAAAGGTCGGGGTCAAAGCCACGCTGCTTGGCAATCGACGCATCAACATCTGCCTCTGCCCCGCTGGACAACTCAGCCCAAACGCTCGCTCCGGTCATAAGATCAAAGCTTTTGTGAAACAGGACGGCTTTGCCATCAAGCGTGGCAAGCTTGACTAGAACGACACCGCCGGTGTCATCCCCATGCGCCACAACAAACGCTGGAATATCATAGACGCGAAGACGTGCCAAATAGGCGTCGACCCAGAACCGCGCTGTCAGCCGCGCCATGCGCCAGCCCCAATTCCAAATGGACTAAAATCCGCCCCGCAGGGCCGCTCAAACCAGCAATCAGACATTGCCGTCCTTAAACTCCAGCCCCATCTCGGTATAGCGCTCGGCATCGTCCAGCCAATTCGGCCGCACTTTGACCTGCAAGAACAGATGAACCTTGCGGCCAAGAAACTCTTCCAACTCTTCGCGGGCTGCCTTGCTGACAGATTTGATCGTTTCGCCTTTGCTGCCCAAAACGATGCCCTTATGGCCGTCCCGGATGACATAAATCAGCTGGTCGATCCGCGCACTGCCATCTTTGCGTTCTTCCCAATTCTCGGTTTCGACCGTCATCTGATACGGCAATTCTTGGTGCAAACGCAGGGTCAGCTTTTCGCGGGTCATTTCAGCGGCGATCATGCGCATTGGCAGATCGGCAATCTGGTCTTCCGGGTACAGCCACGGACCCTCGGGCACCTCGCCTGCCAGCCACTTGCGCAGCACATCAATGCCATGGCCCCGCTCTGCCGAAATCATAAAGGTTTCAACAAAAGGAAAACGTTCATTCATCTCCTTGCTGAGACCCAGCAGAACGGGTGCGTCAACTCGGTCAATCTTGTTAATCGCAAGGGCAACTTTGCGGCCCTCGCCAATCCCCGCAAGACCTTCCAGAATCCGCTCGACGCCTTCGGTCAGTCCGCGGTTCGCCTCGATCAGCAGTACGACAATGTCAGCATCCGCAGCGCCGCCCCATGCCGCAGCAACCATTGCGCGGTCCAAACGGCGGCGCGGTTGGAACAGGCCGGGTGTGTCGACAAACACCAACTGGCTGTCGCCTTCCATCGCGACCCCGCGAATACGCGCGCGGGTCGTCTGTACCTTGTGGGTTACAATCGACACTTTCGCGCCAACCATCCGGTTGAGCAGGGTGGATTTGCCCGCATTGGGCTCACCGATCAGGGCGACAAAGCCAGCGCGGGTGGTCATGAGTTCTTCTCCAGTTTCGTCAAAAGCATTTTGGCGGCGGCCTGTTCAGCCTGACGTTTCGAGGGCGCGGTCGCTTGCGCAATGGCCCCATTTTCAACTTGCGCAGATATCGTAAATACGGGCGCGTGATCTGGCCCCTGTCGGTCGGTCTGCACATAAGACGGCGGCGGGTACCCTCGGGCTTGGGCCCATTCCTGTAAGGCGGTTTTCGCGTCACGGGCATCCTGCTTCACCGTCTGGACCCGATCGCCCCACAACCGTAGAATCAATGCCTTCGCAGGTTCAAACCCGCCATCCATATATACAGCTGCGATTATTGCCTCAATTGCATCGCCCAGCAAGGCTTGCTTGCGACGGCCACCCGATAGCATTTCGGAACGCCCCAGCTTGAGCACAGCGCCCATGTCGATCTCGCGCGCAACCTCGGCACATGTTTCCTTGCGAACCAATGCGTTAAACCGAGGCGCAAGCTGGCCTTCTGTGGCACCAGGGTCCAGTTCCAGCAATGCTTCGGCCATCACCAGTCCCAACACCCGGTCGCCTAAAAACTCCAGGCGTTGGTTGTCGTCCCGGTTAGCCGAGGACATAGACGCGTGGGTGACTGCGCGATTCAGCAACTCGGGCTTGGCAAATTTGTGCCCGATGCGTGCCTCAAAGGCCTTAAGATCGGCGCTTAACTTCACTTGATCGCTTTGAAAAAGCGGTCGCCGCGCCATGTCCAGAAGAACAGCATCGACCGTCCCGCCGAGCTGAACACGATACGGTCAGCGCGGCCAATCAAGTTTTCAAACGGAACAAAGCCAACACCGCCTGCTTGCTGCGCCAACCGGCTATCAGCCGAGTTGTCACGGTTGTCACCCATAAAGAAGTAGTGCCCCTCGGGCACAGTATAGATGCCCGTGTTATCGGATGCTTGGTTGCCGATGTTCAAAATAGCATGTTCGACACCATTCGGCAGGGTTTCGATCTGGCGGGATTTGTTGCAGATGCCGCCCTCGCCGACAGCGCCGTTTTCGCAACGGGGCCGCATGCCTTGTGGTCCCTGACGCGCCATAGCTTCTTCGAATACACCGTCATCACGCAGCTTTACGGCAGTTCCATTGATGCTGATTACACCGCCGGAAATTTGTATCTTGTCACCAGGCAAACCGATCAAACGTTTGATATAGTCGCGGCCCGATACAGGGTGCCGGAACACGACCACGTCACCCCGATCGGGCTGTGACCCGAACAGACGGGTGTTGTCGCCATCGAACACGCCGCAAATGTCTTTTGCATCAACTTCGATCCCGAAACGGGGCGCAATAATGCTGGGGCAGGACGCATAGGAATAGCCGTATGCCATCTTGTTCACGAACAAGAAATCACCAATCAAAAGCGTCTCTTTCATTGACCCCGACGGGATCCAGAATGGCTGGAAAAACAGGGTGCGAAACACCCCGGCAATCAACAGCGCATAGACAATTGTTTTGATGGTTTCGACAAAAGCATTGTCGGTTTTTTCTTTCGCAGCCATTATGGCGCTCCTGATAATCCGTTTGGGGTTACATGCGGGCAGGACAGCCCCAAGTCAAGCGATGCAACACGCGCCAGCACGACTGATCCGGGGGTTATCAGAGTTCAGCCCAAAATCACGTGATTGGCCGCGCTTCAATCACGACAAATGCCTGCGCCCAAGGGTGGTCATCGGTCAATGTAACGTGAATGATCGCCTTGTGACCTGTGGGGGTCATTTCTGCCAAACGCTCAGCGGCCCAGCCTGTGACCTCCATCACCGGTTGACCGGTATGCAGGTTGCTTACGGCCATGTCCTTCCAAGCGATCCCCATCCGCAGCCCGGTGCCAAGCGCTTTGGAACACGCTTCTTTCGCCGCCCAACGTTTTGCATAGGTCCCGGCAACATCGCGGCGACGCTCGGCCTTTTGCTGTTCAACTGGCGTGAAAACACGGTTGCGAAAGCGATCACCGAAACGGTCCAGCGTCCCTTGAATACGTTCAATGTTCGCCAGATCGGTGCCGATACCAAGGATCATACCGCAGCTTTACCCTTCTCGTGCATCGTCCATAAGACGCCGCATTTCCGCAATGGCAGGTCCAAGCCCAAGAAAGATCGCCTCTCCAATTAGGAAGTGACCGATGTTAAGCTCTTGAACCTCGGGGAAGGCCGCAACGGGCGACACCGTATCATAGGTCAATCCGTGGCCTGCATGAACCTCAAGTCCGAGGTCATGACCAAACTTTGCCATTGCCTCTAGCTTTTGCAGTTCCTTTTGCGCGGTCGCCCAGTTGCCGTCGGCAAATGCATCGCAATAGGCCCCGGTGTGCAATTCGATCACTTCGGCACCGATGCGGTTCGCGGCTTCGATTTGACGTTGGTCGGCGGCGATAAAGATGCTGACGCGACAGCCAGCCTCGCGTAGGGGGGCGATGAAATGCGCTAACCGGTTTTCTTCGCGCGCGACTTCCAGCCCGCCTTCGGTGGTCCGCTCTTCGCGCTTTTCGGGCACTATGCAAACTGCGTGTGGCTTGTGGCGCAATGCGATTGCCTGCATTTCATCCGTGGCTGCCATTTCGAAATTCAGGGGGACGGTCAGGATCTCTTGCAAGCCTTCGATGTCAGCATCGGTGATGTGGCGACGGTCTTCGCGCAGATGCGCGGTAATGCCGTCTGCGCCTGCTTCCTGGGCCGCGCGTGCGGCACGCAATGGATCAGGGTAAGCCCCGCCACGTGCGTTTCTTACCGTGGCGACATGGTCAATATTGACCCCAAGTCTCAACTTATCTTGCACTGCCATGATCTTTTCCCTTCTGAGCCGCCTGCTCTGCAACACGTTTTGCCTCGGCCTTAGCCGCCGCTTTTTTCTTGAGCGCCTCGAACTTGGCTTTGATCACGCCTTTGCGGCGCTTCTGATAGGCCCGTAACAACGGCACTGATAAATAGTATGCGATGGTCGCACAGATAATACCGGGCAAAATGCCACCGATCAGGTAAGGATAGAACACCTGATGCCAGAATATCGTCAGCCCCGACCAATCCATCGTGCGGCTGGTGAAAATCGCCAGCACATTGCCATACAGATCATGGCCCGCATCAATGAACTTCCCTCCGAACGACCGATGCTCTCCTTCCATCATCTGAGAGCCCAAAATCCAGTGCCCCATCGACAATGACGACAGACCGATCGGCACATACGTCAGCGGGTTGCCAAAAAATGTCCCCATCAGGGCCGCCAGCAAGTTGCCATGCATGACGCGCGATATCAGCGCGGCCACAATAAAATGCATCCCGTAGAACGGCGTAAAGGTGGTGAAAACTCCCGCCCAGATGCCCCGCGCAATGCGTTCTGGTGTGTCGGGCAGCCGCCGCATCCGGTGCTTGACGTAGTGAAACGCGCGCGCCCATCCGCCACGCGGCCACATGAACTCTGCCATGGCGCGTAGTGCTGGTTTCGGATCGCGACGTTTAAAAATCAATCTATCGTCCTTGGGTCTGGCATTCGGTGCACGCTCAGGCGCCTTTGTCGTTAGCTTTCAAAGCTTTCATATCTCTATATCTGCTGATCTCGGCCACTTCGCTTTCGGCTTCTAGGGTCGGCATCAATGAATGCAGATGCGCAATGTCTCGCAGCTCTACGTAGATCAACAACCGGTAAAAGTCAGGCTTGCGGTCCAAAAATTCTAGATTCGAGATATTTGCCCCCGATTGACCAATCAAGGTGCAGATCCGCCCCAGAACGCCAGCACCGTTGCCAATCGTTAAATCCAGCGTCGCACCATAGGCCGCAGGATGAGGCCCATCATGCCAACGCAAATCCAACCAACGATCCGGCTGGTGTTCATAGGCGGACAAGCGTTCGCAATCAATCGAGTGGATCGTGACGCCCTTGCCCCGATAGGTGATGCCAACGATGCGTTCCCCCGGAAGCGGCTGACAACATGGTGCCCGGTCATAGGTTTGCCCCGGCTGCAGACCAACAACTGCGCGCTTCTGGTCTACCTGCTCGCCCGGTTTTGGTTGCAGATGGGGATAGACCGCCTGCACAATCTCGCCCCCACTCAAATTCGCAGAGCCAAGCTGTGCCAGCAATTCCTCTGGGTTCGATAGCCGAAGGTTGCGCGCAGCAGTCCGCAGCACCTTTTCTGTCGCCTGTTTGCCGATATGTTCAAAGGCAGAGCGAGCCAGCTCCCGGCCAAGGCTGACAAAACGCGCACGGTCTACATCGCGCAGGGATCGTCTGATCGCGGTCTTGGCTTTGCCGGTCGTCGCGATATCCAGCCACGTCACCTGCGGGGTTTGACCCTGAGCCGTAATAATTTCGATGGATTGGCCGTTTTTCACGCGCGTCCACAAAGGTACCCGCATTCCGTCAATCTTGGCACCAACGCAGGCCGACCCGATCCGCGTGTGGATCGCATAGGCGAAATCAATCGGCGTGGCACCACGGGGCAGCTTGACCACCTCGCCCTTGGGCGTGAAACAAAACACCTGATCCGCGTACATCTCAAGCTTGACGGCTTCGAGGAAATCTTCGTGATCTTCCTCGGAGTCCAGCTGTTCCGTCAACTGCGCAACCCATTTTACCGGATCAACAGCAAAGGGGTTACGAGACCGGACACCATCACGATACGACCAATGTGCGGCTACGCCGGTTTCGGCCACGTCATGCATTTGGCGTGTTCTGATCTGAACCTCGACTCTTTTACCATCACGCCCCGAAACCGTGGCATGAATTGACCGGTACCCGTTTGTTTTGGGTTGGCTGATGTAGTCCTTGAAACGGCCCGGCACAGCCCGCCACCGTCGATGGATGACACCAAGCGCCCGATAACATTCATCATCAGAAGTGGTAATGACGCGGAAACCATAGATATCGGACAGCCGCGAAAACGACTGGTCCTTTTCCTGCATTTTGCGCCAGATCGAATACGGCTTTTTAGCGCGCCCAAAGACTTCGGCCTCGATCCCTGCCTTCTCAAGCTCTTGGCGCATATCGCCAGTAATTCGCTGGATCACATCACCTGTTTCACGCTGCAACGTGATAAAGCGGCGGATGATCGACTGCCGCCCCTCGGGGTTCAAAACGCGAAACGCCACATCCTCCAGCTCTTCGCGCATCCACTGCATGCCCATGCGTCCCGCAAGCGGGGCATAGATATCCATGGTTTCGCGGGCTTTCTGGATCTGCTTGTCTGGGCGCATCGACTTGATCGTGCGCATATTGTGCAAGCGGTCCGCCAGCTTGACCAAAATCACCCGAAGGTCCTTGGACATCGCCATAAACAGCTTGCGAAAATTCTCGGCCTGTTTGGTTTCAGTCGAATTAAGCTGCAGATTTGTCAGCTTGGTGACGCCATCCACCAATTCAGCAACATCACGGCCAAACCTGTTTTCCACCTCGGCATAAGATGCCTTGGTGTCCTCAATCGTGTCGTGCAGCAATGCGGTAATGATCGTGGCATCATCCAGCTGCTGTTCAGTCAGGATCGCTGCAACAGAAACGGGGTGTGTGAAATAGGGCTCGCCTGAATGGCGAAATTGCCCTTCGTGCATCTTCTTGCCGTAGTCATAGGCAAGACGGATATGTTCTTCGTTGGATTTAGGGTTATAGGCGCGAACAAGCGCGACAAGATCGTCAGCCGTAATGTCGGCGGTGTTCATGCCTGTTCTGCCTCATTGCCCCGAAGGGCGCGGGTCTTAGCCCTGCCCTTGCGCTGCCATAAGCTGCCGCAGCAACATCTCTTCGGACATGCTGTCTTCTTCCGGCTTGTCCTGTTCTGCTCCCATAAGCAACGCCATTGCGTCTTCTTCGGGCTCATCAACTTCGATCTGGTTCTGATTGCTTTCGATCAGACGCTCGCGCAGATCATCGGCAGACTGCGTTTCGTCAGCGATTTCGCGCAGGGAAACAACGGGGTTTTTGTCATTGTCGCGGTCAACTGTAACAGGCGAGCCTGCTGCAATTTCACGTGCACGGTGCGCTGCAAGCATAACAAGCTCGAACCGGTTTGGAACTTTGTCCACACAATCTTCAACGGTGACGCGGGCCATAGTGATGCTCCAATCATGAATGCTGCAAGAAGCCGTCTATTTAGAAGCCCTTTGCGAGATTTACAAGGGCCTATTCAGACGGTCTAACATCGTCCCTATCCTGTTGCGGCAGGTCATTCAACATCTGCAAAACGGTCTTTTTCATTATAGGATGAAGCCAGTCCGGCGCGATTTCCGCCAGAGGAACCAGCACGAACGCCCTGTCTTGCAGCCGAGGATGCGGGAGAATCAGCTGCTCCGGTGTCTGGCGTATCTGATCTTCCGGTGACAACGTGCGCCAGTGATTCTGTGTTTCGACGTCTGGAAAAACCGTGTCTCCAACCGCCAAAAGATCCAGATCAACAGTCCGTGCCCCCCACCGAACAGTGCGTTCGCGTCCAAGGCTGGATTCGATTTCGTGCAAAATCTCTAAAATTTTTGCGCACGGCAAACTTGACTCAAATACAACCACAGCATTAGTGTAATCTGGTCCTGACCCAGCAGGAAAAGCCGGGTTTATATACAACCTGCTTGTTGCTTGGATTCTAAGTCCTTTGTTTTCTATCATTTGCATCGCGCGCGTGACAGTCGCCCCGGGACCGCCCGCAACCGATGATTGATTACTTCCTAAGGCCACAAATGCAGCTTTCTGCTGCTCAGCCTTGGCCGTCTCAGGTTTACGGTTGTTTATCACTTGCGACCTCGTCAAAATTAGATAGGGGTTCCCTAAGGGTAAGATTTTTTTGTTGAATTTTTCAGCTATAAGAACTGTATTCCGTGGCATAGTGCGTCAAGATTTATTCTAAGAAGCGAATTTATAAGGACCTCCGATGTTTTATAAAGACGAACGATTGGCACTATTTATTGATGGGTCGAATCTTTACGCGGCTGGCAAAAGCCTTGGCTTCGATATCGACTATAAGCTACTGCGAACAGAATTCATGCGCCGCGGCAAGCTGCTGCGCGCCTTCTATTACACTGCTTTGCTTGAAAACGAGGAATACTCGCCCATTCGCCCGCTGGTCGACTGGCTGAACTACAATGGCTTCACGATGGTTACCAAGCCCGCCAAAGAATACACGGACAGCATGGGCCGCCGCAAAGTCAAAGGCAACATGGACATTGAGTTGGCGGTTGACGCCATGGAACTAGCACCCCATTTGGACCATATCGTGATCTTTTCCGGCGATGGCGATTTCCGCCCGCTGGTCGAAAGCCTGCAACGCCAGGGTGTGCGTGTTTCAGTTGTCAGTACGATCCGCAGCCAGCCACCGATGATCTCGGACGATTTGCGTCGCCAAGTGGATAACTTTATCGAATTGGAAGATCTGCGTGACGTAATCGGTCGCCCATCGCGGGCAACCAACGACGAGTGATAGCCCCGAAATAAACCCGCAGCACCTGCAAAGCAGGCGAAGCGGGCGATCATACTGAAATTATTTTTATGCAGTTTGAAATTAACACTGCATTAACTTCATAACATATTTTGCGATTCGTTTGACTCCTTTTTTTGGGGGAAAATAGAATGACTAGCAAACAGCCCCCATAATCAGACGTCATGCCGCCATAATAGATTGGCCGTTTGAACTGCCATCTCTGCTGGTCTGGACCATTGCGCCCTCAACACTTATCTAAACAGCAAGCCAAGGAGCCGGACATGTCAAAAGCCCCCCTGACCCTTTATCTTGCTGCCCCGCGCGGATTTTGCGCAGGCGTAGATCGCGCCATTAAGATCGTCGAGATGGCGCTCGATAAATGGGGGGCACCAGTCTATGTGCGGCACGAAATCGTGCACAATAAATTCGTGGTCGATGGCCTGCGGGACAAAGGGGCCATCTTTGTGGAAGAGTTGTCAGAATGCCCCGACGACCGGCCGGTGATCTTTTCAGCGCACGGTGTTCCAAAGTCTGTTCCCAATGCCGCCCAAGCCCGCAACATGGTCTATGTCGATGCCACCTGCCCCCTCGTCAGCAAGGTCCACATCGAGGCGCAACGTCATGCAGATGCGGGCCTTCAGATGATCATGATCGGTCATGAGGGGCATCCGGAAACCGTAGGAACGATGGGTCAGTTGCCCGAAGGCGAGGTGCTGCTGGTGGAAACTCCGCAAGACGTGGCCAAGGTTCAGGTGCGCGACCCGCAAAAGCTGGCATATGTCACGCAAACCACACTTAGCATCGACGACACGGCCGACATCGTTGCGGCCCTGAACGCGCGTTTTCCTGCCATCGTCGGGCCGCACAAAGAAGACATCTGCTATGCCACGACAAACCGCCAAGAAGCCGTGAAGGCCATGGCCCCGAAGTGCGATGCAATGCTGGTCGTGGGTGCTCCGAACTCCAGCAATTCAAAGCGGCTGGTCGAAGTCGGCTCGCGCGCGGGCTGTTCCTATGCCCAGCTTGTCCAACGCGCCGACGACATTGACTGGCGCGCGCTAGACGGGATCAAAAGCATCGGGATCACTGCCGGCGCTTCGGCCCCCGAAGTTCTGATCAACGAGGTGATCGATTCCTTTAAATCCCGCTACGATGTCACCGAAGAGTTGGTCGAAACCGCGATCGAGAATGTAGAATTCAAAGTGCCCCGCGTGCTTCGAGTGCCGGCATGATGACCATTCCCCGCGCCCCCCTTGTGTTGGGCCTTGCCGGGTTGACCCCTTTCGTCTGGGGCGCACTGACAGTGGTGAACGAGCCACTTGCAATATGGGCGGCAGAAAACTTGGGTGGGCGTTTTGTTGGCCCCTATATCCAGCTTTTCTATGGCGCTGTGATACTGTCCTTTATGTCTGGCGTGTTGTGGGGTTTCGCAACCAAAGCTGATGGCGCGCGGGCGGCGACGGGATATACCCTTGCTGTCATCCCTGCACTTTGGGCTTTTCTCATGACCGGTGGCGGCCCTGTTGGGGCTGGCATGAACCTGATGTTTGGTTTCGCAGGTTTGCTAGCGTTGGACTTCGCTTTCTGGCGGTGGGGGTTAGCCCCTAAATGGTGGATGAAACTGCGCGTGTTGCTAACGGCAATCGTTTTGATCTGCCTCGCTACGGGTGTCTTTTTGTGAGCGATCCAGAAACCCTTGGCGTTTATGCCTCCAAGGCGCAGGAATATGCGGATGTCACCCGGAACCTTACCAACGATCCACAGCTGCAGGCGTTTATTGACGCCGTCAAACCGGGTGGCACTGTATTGGACCTGGGATGTGGTCCGGGTATCGCAGCGCAAAAGATGGCGCTTGCAGGTCTCTTGGTCACCGCAATTGATCCAGTACCGGAAATGATTGAACTCGCGGCACAACACGAAGGCGTTACAGCCAAGGTAGCCAGCTTTGATGATCTGACGGGTGCCAATCTTTACGATGGGATATGGGCCAACTTCAGCTTGCTGCATGCGCAGCGCGGCGACATCCCGCGCCACCTGTCAAACATCGCAAAGGCCCTGCGCCCCAATGGCGTATTTCATATCGGCGTGAAAACCGGCACCGGATCAAGTCGGGATACGCTTGGCAGGCTTTACACCTATTTTACCCCAGACGAATTGACGGGTCTGTTGGTCGATGCCGGCCTGATTGTGAAAGAGCAGTCAAAAGGAAGCGATAAGGGGCTGGACGGCACCATCGCAGACTGGGTATGCCTGCGCGCATGGCGAAACTGACTGCATATACCGATGGGGCCTGTTCAGGTAATCCCGGCCCCGGCGGCTGGGGCGTGCTGATGCGCGCGACCGAAGACGGCAAAATCATCAAGGAACGCGAGCTTAAGGGCGGCGAACCTGACACCACCAACAACCGGATGGAGTTGATGGCCGCCATCAGCGCGCTTGAGGCGTTGGCCCGCTCGACCGAGATCACAATCGTGACCGACAGCAACTATGTCAAAAATGGCATCACAGGCTGGATCTTTGGCTGGAAGAAAAACGGCTGGAAGAACGCGGCGAAAAAGCCCGTGAAAAACGCCGAGCTATGGCAACGCCTGGATGCTGCCAACGCTAGCCACAAAGTGACGTGGGAATGGGTCAAGGGACACGCTGGTCATCCTGAGAATGAACGTGCTGATGAACTGGCAAGGGCGGGCATGGCTCCCTTCAAAGGCAAATGAGTCTCATTAGCGTCCTCGACTATGCGGCCGTTTTGGTCTTTGCAATCACCGGTGCTTTGGTGGCCAGCCGCGCCCAGCTTGATTTGGTGGGATTTGCGTTTATCGCATGCCTGACCGCCTTGGGTGGCGGAACGCTGCGCGACCTGTTGCTGGACCGCAATCCGATATTCTGGATCGACAACCCGGCCTATTTGGGAGTTGCCGCCTTTGCGGCGATGGTGGTTTTCTTTACCGCGCATCTGCTTGAAAGCCGCTATCGCACATTGATCTGGCTCGACAGCTTTGCCCTCTCGGTCGCTGTGGCCGCGGGTGCCGGTGTGGCGTTTTCCTTGGATCAGTCTCCGACCATTGTGGTGCTAATGGGTATGATCACCGGATGCATGGGTGGCCTAATGCGCGATGTGGTGGTTGACGAAGTGCCGCTGGTTTTGAAGCAGGGCGAACTGTATGTCACGGCAGCCTTCGCCGGGTCTGCGACGGCTGTCGTCACCCGCAGTTTTGTTGGCGATGATGCGACAGCGCTGTTTGCAGGTGCGTGCGTGACATGGGTTTTGCGCGCCGGATCGTTGTATTTCGGATGGAACCTGCCCGTCTACAAAAGCCGCCCGCCCCGCGCCTAGCGTTACTTTCGGTGCCAGTGAAACGGTACAATGATCAATGCGCCGATGGACGACACAATTGCGTTCACTCCGGGCGAATTGAACCCAAAGCCGAACATCAGGCGTACAAAATAAAACAAGAAGGCCCCACCTACGCAAATAATGATCGACGCCAGAATGCCGTTGCGGGTAAAGCCCGTCTTTTCCGCCAGATAGCCGACGATCCCTGCGATGACGACCGTACCGATCATTGATGGAAACATGAGGCTATCCTTTGCCTAAAATCGTGCCCGGCGCGATCTGCGCACCTTGCTGAAACACACCGATATCTTGCGCCGCTTTGCCCGCGCGTTGCAAGCGCGTCAGTTGCACCGCGCCTTCGCCGCAGGCAATCCGCAGATCAGTGTCCAGCACCTCGCCTGCAGCGCCGCTGCCCTCCGCTAGGGAAGATCCCAACACCTTGATCCGGGTGCCGTCCAAGTCGAACCACGCACCGGGAAATGGGGATAGCCCACGGATCAGGCGGTCGACGTCAACCGCTGGTTTGGCCCAGTCGATCTTTGCCTCGGATTTATCGATCTTGGCGGCATAGGTCACACCGACCTCGGGTTGCTGTTCCGGTACTAGATCAGGAAGCTTTGCCAAGGCTTCAACGATCAACCGCGCGCCCATTTCACTTAGCCGGTCATGCAACTGGATCGTTGTTTCAGTCGTACGGATCGGCGTCGGTTCGCGCAAAAGGATTGGGCCGGTGTCCAGCCCTGCTTCCATCTGCATGATGCAGATGCCGGTTTCGGCGTCACCTGCCATAATCGCACGATGGATTGGTGCTGCTCCCCGCCAACGCGGCAACAAACTGGCATGAATATTCAGACACCCCTGCGCCGGCGCATCAAGGACCACTTGGGGCAGGATCAGGCCATAGGCAACGACAACGGCAATATCCGCGTTTAACGCAGAAAACTCCGCCTGTACCTCGGCTGCTTTCAACGAAACGGGGTGTCGCACGGGCAGGCCCAAGGCCTCGGCCCGAATTTGAACAGGGCTGGCACGATCCTTTTTCCCTCGTCCTGCGGGGCGCGGTAGCTGGCAATAAACGCAGGCAACTTCGTGACCTGCCAAAACCAATGCATCCAAAACCGGCACTGAAAATTCAGGCGTCCCCATAAAGATCACGCGCATTTGGCTATCCTTTGAATTTCCGCGCCTTGCGCAGCAACATATCCCGGCGGGTTTTGCTTAGTTTGTCGAAATACATCTTGCCGGCCAGATGATCGATCTGGTGCTGCACGCTTGTCGCCTCGAGGCCTACAAAATCGCGGCGCGTCACAACACCGTTTTCATCAATATAGCGTACCGTTACACCACGTGGGCGTTTTACCTTGGCTGATACGCCGGGCAAATTCGGGCTGGCCTCGTCGTGTTCGTTCATGATGGCAGACGCATCCAGTATTTCCGGATTTGCGAGCCTGATCCGCTTGTTGCGCCCCTGCGAGGCATCGACAACTGCAACCCGCTGCATCACCCCGATTTGCGTAGCAGCAAGGCCAACGCCCGGCATGGCGTCCATTGTATCGATCATATCATCCCAAAGACTGCGGATTTCGTCTGTTATCTCGGTCACGTCAGCCGCGGCTGTACGCAAGCAAACATTCGGCCATGGCACGATTTTGCGAACGGTCATTGGACGCCATCCTTTTCTACGCGGTCATAGATCACGATGCCATCAAGGTGATCGTATTCATGCTGGACGATCACGGCCTCGGCTCCGGAAAACTTCCGCTCGTGGGTGCCTTCAACGTCGGTCCACCGCAATGTCACTTCGGCAGCACGGGAGATGTCCATGGGAACGCCGGGGATGGATAAGCATCCTTCTTCTCCGGTCAAACGGGTGTCGGTCAGGGAAATAATCTCGGGGTTTATGCACGCGACTGGCGTCGGTGCGCCGTCCTTCCACCCTGCATCAAACACGAAAATACGCTCAGTCCGGCCAATCTGCGGGGCCGCCAAGCCACGTCCGGGCGCATCGTACATCGTGTCGAACATGTCGCCTACCAACTGCACAATATCAGGCGTGATGATGTCGACAGGCTGACACATTTGCGTCAAACGCGCGTCCGGCCAAATCACGATGTCCAGCACGCTCATCCGCGGGCCAACTCGCGTTTTAGCTTGGTCATTTTACGGGTGATCATCTGGCGCCTCAACGGCTTGAGATAATCGATGAAAAGTTTGCCATCCAGATGGTCAATTTCGTGTTGTACGCAAGTCGCCCAAAGTTTGCTGAATGTCTCGGTATGTTCGTTACCGTCGCGGTCGATCCAACGCACGTCAACCTCTGCAGGTCGGGTTACGTCCGCGTATTGATCGGGAATAGACAGACAGCCTTCCTCGTAGGTGTTCAGGTCGTCTGAGCCAGCGATGACTTCGGGGTTGAACATGATCAAAGGGCGCGGTGCCTGGCCTTCCTCTTTGATGCAGTCCATTACGATCAATCGATCGAGGACGCCCACCTGGGGCGCAGCAAGGCCAATGCCCGGCGCTTCATACATGGTTGCCAGCATATCATCTGCCAGACTGCGCAGTTCGTCTGTCATGTCAGTAACAGGCGCACAGACCTTTTTAAGGCGAGGGTCGGGGTGAAGAAGAATGTTGCGTTTCATAAAGGTGATTTAGGACAACAGGTGGCCCGCTGCAACCTCGGGGCTTGCGGTCAGTCAGATTAGGTTTAGCGTACCGGCGAATTAAAACAGGAGCGCCCCATGGATTTTGACGAAATCATCGACCGCCGCGGCACCCATTGCGCAAAATGGGACAAGATGGAGCCGATATACGGCGTGCCAGCGGACACAGGTATTGCCATGTGGGTCGCTGATATGGATTTCCGGCCACCTGCCGTCGTGCAAAGCGCCCTTCAAGACATGCTGGATCATGGCGTTTACGGTTATTTTGGCGATGACAGCAAATACTTGGCCGCGATCCAGTGGTGGATGGAAAACCGGCATGGCTGGAAAGTCGACAAAGACTGGATCTTCACGACACACGGCTTGGTTAACGGTACCTCCATGTGCGTCGATGCCTTTACTAAACCGGGCGACGGGGTGGTGCTTTTCACTCCGGTTTATCACGCCTTTGCGCGGGTAATCTCGGCTGCGGGTCGTAAGGTTGTTGAATGCGAACTGGTCAACAATAAGGGCCGTTACGAGCTGGATTTTGATGCTTATGACGCGCAAATGACAGGTAATGAAAAGCTGATTGTGTTTTGCTCTCCGCACAATCCGGGCGGCCGCGTCTGGACAAAGAACGAGCTGGCCCAGGTCGCTGCCTTTGCCAAACGTCACGATCTGGTGCTGGTGTCAGACGAAATCCATCACGATCTGGTTTTTCCCGGCACAACCCATACACCGATGGCGTTAGTCGATGACGTTCAGGATCGTCTCGCGATGATGACCGCAACGACGAAAACCTTCAACATCGCGGGTTGCCATTCGGGCAATGTGATTATCCCTGATCCAAAGCTGCGCGCGCTTTTTGCGGCGCGGATGAATGCGATGGGCCTTTCTCCGAATTCATTCGGCCTTATCATGGCAACCGCTGCCTACTCCCCCGAAGGGGCCGCATGGGTTGATGAGCTGGTGGCCTATCTGAACGACAATCGCAAAATTTTTGATGCAACGCTGAATTCAATTCCGGGGTTAAGGTCGATGCCGCTAGAATCAACCTACCTAGCGTGGGTCGACTTCGAAGGGACAGGCATGGAGCGCTCGGAATTCACCAAGCGGGTCGAGCAAACCGCCGCTATTGCAGCAAACCATGGTCCGAGCTTTGGTAAAGGCGGTGATACGTTCATGCGCTTTAACATCGCAACGCCGCGCGCACGGGTCGAGGAAGCCTGTAACCGACTGCGTGACGCATTCAGCGACCTTCAGTAAACTTAAACCGGTGCGTCCATGGCAATCAAAGCCACAGGCGCATCGGATTTCCGTTCAAAATCAAGTGCTGCTTTCTCGGCAACTTTTGTGGCGCGCTTGAATTCGAACTGCATTTCGCCGCCTTCCTCTTGGGCGGCGACGACCAGACATTGAAACAGATGGATGGACCCGTCATAAAGATCGACCAAACCACGTAACTTTGGCGCAGTATCGGCATCCATGGAAAAGCCCGTAGTCCAATGGCGCAGAACCCGATGCTGTGTTCCATCAACGTCTATACGCAATTTGGATGCCTTGCGCAGGCTTTCCATGCGCGCCGCGTCTAGCCCGGCTTGAATGTCCTTGGACAATGAAATTTCCATATTAACTCCCGTCTGCATTTAGGATGGCGCGATACTCAACGAAATCAACCTGCGCTTTGAAAAAGTTCAAAGTGGTGCATCTTTGCAGAGCTGATGTGCGGACATACCGGTGTTCTTAAACTCATAGAACGTTAGTTTAACCGCATGAGGTAAAGGAGTGATCAATGGGTCTTTTGGTGGATGGCGTCTGGAAAGACCAATGGTACGACACTAAGTCTTCTGGCGGAAAATTTGAACGATCGACCACAAAATTTCGTAGCTGGGTGACATCGGATGGCAGTGCCGGTCCCAGTGGAAATAGCGGGTTCAAGGCCGAAAGCGGGCGCTATCATCTATATGTCAGCTATGCCTGCCCCTGGGCACATCGTGCGTTGATATTCCGCGCTATCAAAGGGCTTGAGGGTCACATAACAATCTCGGCCGTGCATCCGGATATGCTGGGCGAAGGTTGGGCCTTCGCAACCGATTTCCCCGGAACTACGGGTGATTCCCTTTATGATTATCCCTATGCCCGCGACATCTACACCCGCGCTGATCCAAAATTCAGCGGCCGGGTGACGGTGCCAATTCTCTGGGACAAGACAAACGAGACGATCGTCTCCAATGAATCCTCTGAAATTATCCGGATGTTCAATAGCGCGTTTAACGAAATCACAGGCAACACTGACAACTATTGGCCCGAACCACTGCGCGATGACATCGAACCGATCAACAGCCGCATATATGACACCGTTAACAACGGCGTGTACAAATGCGGGTTCGCGACAACGCAAGACGCTTATGACGACGCCGTTCACCCTCTTTTCGAAAGCCTCGACTGGATTGAAGGAATTCTTTCCACCCAGCGATATCTGCTGGGCGACACCCTGACCGAGGCCGACTGGCGTCTATTAACCACATTGGTGCGCTTCGATAAGGTCTATAATCTGCATTTCAAATGTAATCACAAGCGTATCGTCGACTACCCCAATCTGTGGGGCTATACCCGCGAACTCTATCAAATTCCGGGTGTGGCAGGCACTGTCAAAATGGACCAAATCGTGCGGCACTATTACTACAGCCACGACACCATTAACCCCTACCGGATCATACCGATTAACCCGAACCTTGATTTCAACGCACCGCACGGGCGTGGCTAATTAGTATTACAGACATCGCCAATGCTGTTAGATGGTCGGCCTTTGGGCAGCTTATCAAGGCCTGACTGGAAACCGGTGGCCTTGGGCCGTCAACAGAATGATCTTTCCACGGCTGGACACAAATCGGTCACATCGATCGCGCCCGTTGGTAAAGATGACGCACACTTTACCGTCCTCTTTGATGGTAAATGATCCGCTGGCCATTTCGCCGCTGGCATAGGTGTAGGTATAGGCACCGTCAGCTCCGTAGCTGGATTGCCCATCATCGTAATATGTAAGAACGGTCCCCGACGTCAGATCAGAAATTTCTTGCATCGAAAGCGCAATATCCCCCTGACGGTCCGCCCAATCCTGAGCGGCGGCGGGTGTCGAAAAAACCAAAGCGGCGAAAAATACAACAGTACGCATACCGGCAGCCTAGCCGAGCCAAGAGCAAATAACTAGGCGACGAGCGTTTCGGCCTTTTTCAGGTCAACCGACACCAACTGACTGACACCTTGTTCGGCCATTGTGACGCCAAACAGCCGGTCCATCCGCGCCATCGTCACAGCGTGGTGGGTAATGATCAAAAATCGCGTGTTGGTCTGACGGCACATTTCATCCAGCAGATCACAGAACCGCGTCACGTTTGCGTCGTCCAACGGAGCGTCCACTTCGTCCAGCACACAAATAGGTGCGGGGTTGGCTAGGAACACCGCAAAGATCAGCGCCATCGCCGTCAAGGTCTGCTCGCCCCCGGACAGCAGGCTTAGCGTGCTCAGCTTCTTGCCTGGCGGCTGACACATGATCTCGAGGCCCGCTTCTAAGGGGTCATCGGATTCGACCATGACCAAATTCGCCTCGCCACCGTTAAACAGATGCCGGAACAGCATTGTGAAATTACTGTTCACCTGCTCGAACGCGGTCAAAAGCCGCTCGCGGCCCTCACGGTTCAGGCTTGAAATACCGCTACGCAATGTTCTGATTGCTTCGGTCAGGTCGTCCTTCTCTTTTGCCAGATTGTCATGCTCTTCTTGAACCTCGCGCGCGTCTTCCTCAGCACGCAGGTTCACCGCACCCAACGCCTCGCGCTGACGCTTGAGCCGATTCACATCTGCCTCCAACACGTCCGACGCAGGCATCTGATCAGGGTTAACGTCCAGAGATGCAAGCAATTGGTTAGGCGTCATTTGCTGGTCTTCGGCAATGCGCTCTGCGGCATAGGCCACGGTTTCCTTGGCCGCATCGGCACGCGCTTCGGACCGTGCGCGCGCTTCTCTGGCCTCTGATGCCAGTCGTTCTGCATCCCGTTCTGTCACTGTCGCCTCGCGCAACGTCCCCTCGCCGACCGATAAACGGTCCGCTGATTCGGCCTTGCGGGCATCCGCTGTGGCAATCGCCTGCGTCAGCTCGTCCCGCTTGGCTGCAATCTCGGCGGGTGCAGCACTTGCGTCCTTCAGTTCAACTTCTGAGCCTGTCTTGCGCTCGATCAGCTCGGCACTTCGCTTTTCAGCCGTTTCAAGGCGATGACGCCAGCCGCTCAATTCCTTGGTCACTTCTTGCGCGCGTTTCAACCGAGCATCGCCTTCGCGGCGCAACTCGTCATGGGCAGAGCGGCGGGACATCATGGCAATACGTGCGCCTTCCACCGTCATACGCAAGGTCTCGACGCCTTCGCGGGCCTCCGACACATCGTCCAACTCGTCTAAGGCACGCTCGGCCTCTGTCACCTGTTGCCGGCCAACCATGGCCTCTTCCTCGTGACGCGACACCGCCAATCCCAAACTCTCCAGCCGACCTTCGGCAAGATTACGATCGGCCTCGGCCCTGCTTAAGGCACGACCCGCGTCTGCGACTGCGCGGTCCGCATCACGCCGCGCGTCGCGAGCCTGCTTGTCGGCTTGGGATTGCGCAACCAATGTACGTTGCAACGCGTCATGCGCATCCTGCGCACCCTCCGCACGTTGGCTAGCCTGTTCCAACGATTGCTTCAACACTTCCAATCTGTTGATCTGCTGCAGCCGCAGTGCCGCAGCCGAGGGCGCATCTTCAGCCCATGCCCGGAAACCATCCCACCGCCAAAGGTCCCCCTCGGGCGACACCAAACGCTGTCCTGGCTTCAATGCCGCTTGCAAACGCGGCCCATCATCCGCTTCGACCAAGCCGATCTGGCTCATTCGCCGGGCCAGCACGTCGGGTAGAGAAACATGCGCTGTTAATGCGGTAACCCCGTCAGGCAACGGCTGCACCACGTCATAGGCAGGCAACTCTGCCCAGCCAGATGGGCCGTCCGCTTCGACTTGAGGCGCGCGCAAATCGTCCGCCAAAGCAGCACCTAGCGCTTTTTCAAACCCATGTTCGACCTGCAAGCGGTCCAGAATCTGGCCGCCTTCAGCAGTGTCGCGTTCCACCAGCTTGGCCAACGCGCCCGCTTCTGCCCGCAACGCGTTCATCTCGCCTTCCGCTTCAGACCGCTCCGCACGGGCTTCCGCCTCGCGGCTTTGCGTCAGCGCCCGCGCTTCTTCTGCTGCATTCAAGGCGGCTTCGGCGTCCATTGCTTGCTGCGTCGCAGCTGCCTCTGCTTTAGTGGCACTTTCAAAATCCGCCGCGGCTTTGACCAATGCCGCTTTACTTTGCTCAACCGCGTCACGCGCTTTTGCAGCTTCAGCCTCTGACTTGGCCAGTGTCTTGCGATTGTCACCCAACAACCGTTCGGCCGACCCGTGGCGCGCAGCAAGCCGTGCAACATCTTCTGTCATCTGCGACAATCCGGCTTCGTGCATCTGCAAGACCGACGCAGCCTCCTGCGCAACCTCGGCGGCGGCTTCCAATGCATCGCCGTGACCAGCACCGGCTTTCCCAAGCTCCCGTGCTTCCCACTCAAGCCGTTCGATCGTTTCGCCGGCATCGCGGTTCAACCCTGCCTCGCGTTCAATATCATGGGCCAGCTGCGCAATCCGTTTCGTCAGGGCGTCGATCATTTGCTGGGCACGCGCCTCTTGATCACTGAGGGTATCGCGCTGCACGCCAAGCCGCTGAACCACCGCTGCGGCAATCGCATCCTCTTCACGCATCGGGGGCAGCGCATCTTCAGCGACTTGGCGCGCCTTGGCGGCTTGGCGCACTGTGCCCTCGGCCTGCGCCGCTTCGGTCACCCGGATGCGCAGTTCATCCGCAGCAGCGGCGCGTGCATCGTCGGCCTCGCGCCAGCGGCGATACAGCAACATCCCTTCGGATTTGCGCAGTTCATTGCCAATTTCACGATAGCGGGCCGCTTGCCGTGCTTGCCGTGCAAGTTGCGCCAACTGTGTCGCAAGCTGTTCTATCACATCATCGACACGCGCCAGATTTGTCTCGGCTCCGTTCAGCTTTAGTTCGGCCTCGTGACGCCTCGCATAGAGGCCCGAGATCCCTGCCGCCTCTTCAAGAATACGACGACGGTTTTTGGGCTTTGCATTGATGAGCTCAGAAATCTGCCCCTGCCGCACCAAAGCCGGAGAATGTGCGCCCGTAGAAGCATCCGCAAATAACATCTGCACATCGCGGGCCCGTACGTCTCTGCCCGCTGCTTTGTAGGCGCTGCCAACATCGCGGGTGATCCGTCGGATAATTTCAATCTGATCGCTATCGTTAAATCCCGACGGGGCAAGCCGCTCAGTATTATCAATGTGCAACGCGACTTCGGCAAAATTTCGTGCCGGACGGGTCGCGGCACCGGCAAAAATGACATCTTCCATTCCACCGCCACGCATTGCTGTGGGTCGGTTTTCACCCATCACCCAACGCAGGGCTTCGAGAAGATTGGATTTTCCGCAGCCATTGGGGCCGACCACACCTGTCAGACCATCGGCGATGATCAAATCAGTTGGGTCAACAAAGCTTTTGAACCCCGTCAGTCTGAGTTTGGAAAACCGCAAACGCCCCTCGCTTGGCTGATTCTGAAGATGTCTGCCAGTTGGCGTGATCTGTAGGACCCTGTCAATCGAAACACGCTAGGGAAAGAGGGTGCAAGACGATTATCCACAAGATATTGAGTCAGGAGACCCCTTCGCAGCTCAAAATGCGGATCGGTGGGTCGTGACTTCTGAGGGGTGGCTTGATTTTCTGAATGCACCCAGGCGGAAGCGATTGCTGAGTTTCGTGAGTACCCGACGGACAATTAAGAACGCCAGTCGCCAATGCCTGATCGCCGAGAACGTCTTTAACCTCGCATCCACTGACGGCAGACATCGCAAGCGCTGCGCGGTTCCTGATTGGCCCGAACCGGGGGGCGTATTCAGGATTGATCCGCATCGCCTCTGCCATCTCGCCTCGGACCCGCACCTCGAACAAAGATTCGTTAACTTCAATCCGTGTGGCTGTTAGGCCCCGGAAATGCGGCCCAGGCGTGTTGCAAGCCGCCAAACCAATCAGAATAAGAATGAACAAAGGCACTGATTTCATGCCGAATGACTAAGTGACAGTACTTAACAGTTTGTGAACCTGCGACAAAGACATTGCCGACACCTTGCCGTGGTCATATAAATTGACCAATTCATGAGAGTATCCAATGCCATTCAAACCCGTATCATCAGAAAAGCTATCGCATGCTGTGGTACGGCAGGTCGAGCAATTGATCCTGCGCGGCATCCTTCGCCCCGGCGAGCGGTTGCCTGCTGAACGCGAGTTGGCCAAACGCCTTGACGTGTCGCGCCCATCGCTGCGCGACGCGATTGCGCAACTCGAAGAGTCGGGGCTTTTGATCGCCAAACCTGGTGCCGGTGTCTATGTTGCCGACGTCTTGGGCGGGGCTTTCTCGCCGCCGCTGATCAAGCTTTTTTCGCGCCATGATGAGGCGGTGTTCGATTATCTGTCGTTCCGCCGTGATATGGAGGGCCTCGCTGCTGAACGGGCCGCCCGTCTGGGATCAGATACGGACCTGAAGGTCGTGAACACCATCTTTGAAAAAATGGAAGCGGCCCAAGAAAAACGCGCAGGCGAGGACGAAGCCAAACTGGATGCTCAATTCCATATGGCCATTATCGAGGCCAGCCATAACGTCGTAATGCTGCATATGATGCGGTCGATGTACGACCTGTTGCAGGGCGGTGTATTTTATAACAGGCAAGTGATGTTTAAACAGCGCACAACCCGTTCTGCCCTGCTGCACCAGCACCGCAGCATCAACGACGCCCTACAGGCGCGTGACCCAGCGGGTGCAAGGCAGGCAGTTGAGGCCCATTTGAACTATGTCGAAAACGCCCTGCGTGACCAACAACGAGCCGAGCGGAACGAAGTCGTCGCGCACCAAAGGTTGCAGCACGAAATCCAACAAGACTAAGTGAAAAGACACCCTAGAATGCAAAAAGGCCCCGGAGATACTCCGAGGCCTTTCCACTATATAAAGAAAGCTTAGTGAAGCTTTGAATCTACATCTGCGATTGCGCTTTCGATCAGGGCATTGCCTTCTGCGGCAGACATCTTCTTGGCGATGACATCCTTTGCAGCGGCAATCGCGACAACGATCGCTTGGTCGCGGACTTCTTTAACGGCGGCGGCTTGGGCAGAACCGATTTGTTCTTCGGCAGCGGCCAGCCGGCGTACAATGGATTTCTCCAGATCAGCGCGGGCTTGCTCGGCAGCTTCGGTTGCTTCTGCTTTTGCGGCAGTTACGATCCGGTCTGCTTGATCTTTTACTTCTTGCTGCTTGCGCTCATAGCTGGCCAAAAGTGTCTGCGCTTCTTCGCGTAGGGCACGGGCCTCGTTCAGCTCTGACTTGATCCCGTCAGCCCGCTTATCGAGCATGCCCGACAGCAAGGTTGGCACTTTGAAGTAGAACAAGACACCAATGAACAGGATGAACGCCAGCAACACGATAAAATCTGTGTTCTTCAGCGAAAAGAAAACGTCGCCCGCAGCAAAAGCGGGGGATGCTACCGTGCCTGCAATCAAGGCTGAGAAAGTTAAACGCATGGCTTATCCTTTCATCCGGGCTTCGACGGCCGCGGAAACAGTTTTCGCATCTGCGGATCCACCCAAGGCTGCCACAATCGCCTGAGCGGTGTCTTTAGCCACCTCTTCGACGTTCTGCAGGGAACTTGCGCGAATTTCAGAAATCGCTTTTTCGGATTCAGCAGCTTTCGCGGCAATCTCGGCGTCTGCTTTCACAATCGCACTGTTTAGATCGGCTTGAATGTCTGCTTTGGCGGCCGCAATGATCCGATGCGCTTCCGCGCGGGCATCAATCAGGGCCTTGTCATAAGCTGCTTCTGCCTTTGTTGCTTTGACCTTGAGGTCTTCGGCAGCAGCGATGTCATTGGTGATCGTACCTTGGCGTTCAGCCAAAACCGACCCAATACGTGGCAGAGCAACGCGGGACAGAATGAAGTAAATCGCAACAAGCGCTACGACCAGCCAGAAGATCTGGTTGCCGAACCATTCGCCGCAAAGTTGAGGCATGCCAATGGCACCGCCGAATTCGCTAACACACTTGCCAGCGATTTCCATATCAATTGGTTCAGTTGCCATTATGGCCTCCTGTCAAAACGTTCAAATCCCTTGGGCAGCGCGCCGTAGCGCGCTGCCCGAAGCGTAAGGAAGTGTCAGTCTGACGCTTAAACGGCGAACATCAGCAGCAGAGCAACGAGGAACGAGAAGATCCCCAGGGCTTCTGCAAAGGCGATGCCGATGAAGAGTGTTGCAGTCTGACCAGCAGCTGCCGAAGGGTTGCGCAATGCGCCGGCAAGGAAGTTGCCTGCTACGTTGCCCACACCGACTGCCGCGCCGCCCATGCCCATGCATGCTAGACCCGCGCCAATGTATGCGCCCATTTGTACGATATCGCCTTCCATGAGAATTCTCCTTACGATGGAATTGAGGTGATGAAGTGGGGCGGGTCAGAATGACCCACGCCCGTTGTTAGTGATGCGGATGAAGTGCGTCTTTCAGATAGACACACGTCAGAATAGTGAACACGTAGGCCTGGATAAAGGACACCAGGATTTCGAGGCCGTACATCGCGGTGATCGCCACGATGGACAAAGGTGCGATGGCAGCAATCGCGGCAAAGCCGGCGAAAACCTTGATCACAGCGTGACCGGCCATCATGTTACCCGCCAAACGAATAGAGTGGCTGACTGGGCGCACGAAGTACGAGATGACTTCGATCAGCGCAAGAATGGGGCGCAGAGCTAGCGGTGCGCTGGAAACCCAAAACAGCCCCAAGAAAGATGCGCCGTTTTTGACAAAACCAAGGATGGTCACGCCAAAGAACACCGCAAACGCCATGACAGCCGTCACTGCGATGTGTGACGTCGGCGTGAATGCCATTGGCAGCAAGCCAAGGAAGTTGGAAAAGACGATAAACATGAAAAGCGTCATGATGTAGGGGAAGTATTTGACCCCTTCTTTGCCGCAGATGTCTTCGACCATTTTGTAAATAAAGCCGTAAGCAAGTTCGCCTATCGACTGCATCCGCGTCGGAATGACCGACCGCTTGGACGTACCCAGAACCAGCAAGGCAAATACTGCAAGAACGGCCAGCGCCATCCAGACAGTTGCATTGGTGATCGTGTACCAAGAAACAGCGCCGTCGCCGAAGAACGGCTTAACGATGAACTGATCCATCGGGTGGAAAACCAAGCCGCCCGCTTCTTCGCCGTGTGCTTCTGCCGCCATGTCAGGGCCCTTTATCTTCTTCGACCGTTTCGGCCATCTTCTTTTCCTGGATTTCTTGCGCAGAGCGGAGCATCGTCTTTACCCCGGCCGCAAGGCCCAGCATCACAAACAGCACCATGAATATCGGGAGCGTTCCAAAGAACCAATCCAACGTGTATCCGATGCCAAAACCGATCCCAAGACCGGCGCAAAGTTCGATCACCATTCGCCATGCAAGAGATGCCTGAGAATAGTGTTCATCTACTCGGGGTTTCGGCGCTTGCGCCTGCTTCGCCGCTGCAATCTTTGCCTCAAGCTGCTTTAGTCGCTGCTGTTGGTCCGGATCAGTCACGCAAAACTTCCCTTTGGATGTGTTGGTGCTTAGCTACTTTCACCGCTCATCCGAGTCAACAGCGTAGACAGTTGGCGTAACATATTGAATTTACTTGATTTTGATTACATAACGCTGCGACAAATCGTCAATTCATCCGCCCACCACCCCCTTAATCACACCCTTTTGTTATTCAACCTTTTGGTTGAGGATGTGATCCGCTATGGATAACCCGACCCGATCAATGCCGGCGTACGAATGAAAAGCAGCACCATGTCCGTCCAGTTAGACGCAATCTTTGCAGCCCTCGCTGACCCGACCCGTCGGGCCATATTATCCATGCTTCTTGAGGATGACATGGCGGTAACAGACGTCGCCGAACCATTTGACATGTCATTGGCCGCAATTTCAAAACATCTGATCGTGCTGGAACGGGCAGGCCTTATTGCACAGGAAAAGCGCGGACGTCTGAAATGGTGCAAGCTCGAACCCTCGGCCCTAAAGCTGCCGTCCGTCTGGATGCAGGGGTTCGGGCAATTTGACCCGATTAACCTTGATGATTTTGAGAAATTTTTGGCGGCGGAGATAAGATCGGTATCGTCAGACGCTGCCGAAGCACAGTCGGATTAATTTAGCTGGCTCTTCCATGACGAGGCATTACACGAAAGAGCCAAACTTAGTGCAGTTAGATAATGCCAAACGCAAAGCGCAAGATGACAAGAACAACTACGACCAAACCAATTAGATAAATAATGTTACGCATTTAAACATTCCTTTATGAACTTTCTGTGATCTAAACTCGCTAATCTTTGAAATGGTTCCCAAATTTATGTTATTATTAATCACTTTAGCTGGCAACCTGATCATTTCGTAGCAATAGGTACAGTGCAAGGATCGTCAGCGACACGCCCCCCAGCACGATCGGCGATGGCGCACCGTTCCCCAACGCAATCTCCCACAGGATCACCCAACTTGGCGTGAGATAGGTATAGGCCATGACTTTGGCCGATGGCAGGCGCAGTGATGCGAATTGAAGCAGCACAAATGTGGCAGCCGACGCGGCAACAGCCACATAAATGATCGTGATCCAGACGATGGGTGGCAACGCCAGCCAGTCTGTTCCCAAAACGTCGCGCCACCCATAAATGAACAACAACGTGCCGCCACCAATCAAAGTGCCGAGCGTGAATACAACGGCCGGCTCTCCCCTATTCAGCTTGCGTACCATCGGCGTGTAAAGCGCATGACTAACGCACCCTGCGAAATACACCGCCTCGCCACGCCCCACTTCGAACCGTTGCAGGGCCGCAAGGTCAGCGCGAAAGATTACCCAAAGCGCCCCGGCGGCCCCGATGGCCAACGCCAATGCCATCCTTGGTGTGGTTGTCTGCCTTAGCAGCAGCCAGCCGAAACCGGCAGTGATTATCGGCGTAAGTGTAAACACTGCAGCAGCGCTCACGGGCCGCGCGGTCTTCAGCCCTTCGAACATCAGCACAAAATAGATTGCGAACAGGCCGCCCAATATCAAATAGCGCCACGGCGCACGGGTTGCCTCGCGCGTGATCCTCGTTGTTGCGGCAACGGCAACTGCAATCACAAGGCCCGCGATGACAAATCTGGCCGCGTTCAACGCGGCAGGCGAGATCAAGTTCGCCGACATCGACCCCAAAGAGAACGACCCTGCCACCAAAGCCGAGAACGTCAACATCGCCAGGTGCCCCTGAAAATCAGGCCGGATCATGCAGCCCCCTTCACGCTGTCTTTCAGGAACTTCAAAATCGCCTGCACTTTGGGCGTTCGATGCAGATCCACATGTGTCACCAGCCAAAGCGGTGCATCCCACTCGTCCAATGGGGGGTGAATCTCAAACAGATCGGGATTTTTTTGACCGTCTTCGTACCCCATAAACCCGATCCCGGCACCGTTCAGAATGGCTTCGGTAAGGGTATTGGTGTCCAAGCACCGAAAGGTCATCGCCTTTTTCGGTACCACCGCTTGCATCCACTTAAAGAATGGTGCGCGCATCTGCATGTCATCATGACTGACAAAACGGTGGTTGCCATAGTCCTTAATACCGGATGGCTTCCCGAACTTGTCGATATAACTGCGATGCGCGAACAGCCCGACCTTCATCGTCTTGAAGGGCTGTACAACATTGTCCGGCTGCTCTGGCACGTTGCCCGCCCGGATGGCGACATGCGCTTCGCCGTATTCAAGTCGAAACAATCGTTCGCCGGTAAGGAAACGTATGGAAATGTCTGGGTTCTGCTTCTGAAAACTCACCAACAGCGGCGTCACCCATCCCACAATCTCCAGCAAGGAGGTCACTACCAGCTCTCCCGATACATTCTCGCCGCGCCCCTTAATGCGGCTGGCAAGCTGGCTGAATTGGTCATTCGTCGCCTCTGCAACCCGCAGCAGATCCTCCCCTGCTTCTGTGGCTTTGTAACCACGCGCATGGCGCTGGAACAGCTTGACCGCCAGACGGGCTTCCAAGGCATCAATATGGCGGATCACTGTCGCATGATGCACGCCTAGAACCTCGGCGGCACCACTGACAGTTCCCATACGCGCCACTTGATAGGCGGTCCTGATCTCATCCCAATTGTCCATCACGGCGTCCTATTCAATCTGGCTGCATGTGCAAATACGAACACTCCACCCGCATTTTCGCAAGTTGCGTTCGGCCATGCAAGGCGCATCTAGGAGAGGTTATTGACCATAATTAGAAAGGACGCCCTCCCGTGTCTATTTTGCGTATCGATTCTTCTGCCAACATCACCGATTCCGTGACCCGCGCCCTGACGGACCGCATTATCGCCAGATTAGGCGATTCCAATGTGACAGTCCGAGACCTCGCGCATGAACCGTTGCCACAAATCACTCAGACTTGGGCCGTCGCCCGCGCAACGCCACAAGCAGATCGTTCCTCCGAGCAAGCCGAAGCACTGGTCGAATCTGACGAACTGGTGGCAGAGTTGCTAGCCGCAGATACCGTTGTCATTGGTGCCCCCATCTATAACTTCAGCGTGCCTGCTTCCTTGAAAGCGTGGATTGATCTGGTTGCCCGTGTGGGCGTGACGTTCCGCTATACAGAATCCGGCCCCGAGGGCCTGGTCAAAGGCAAACGCGTGATCATCGCAATGGCATCCGGTGGTGTTCCAGCGGGGTCCGAGGCGGATTTCAACACGGGCTATCTGAAGGCTGTCCTTGGTTTCATGGGGATGACCGATGTCACGATCGTGTCTGCAGATGCATTGGCCAAAGACCCCCAAGGCACAATTGCGCGCGCCAATCACGCTATCGATGCACTGGCTGTAACTGCCAAAGCAGCCTGACACCCCAGCCTAACGGGCGGGTTGACTCAAACCCGCCCCTCACTTAAACGACCCACAAATCCCGGAAGCACTCTGCCTTCCGGTCTCTGGCGCGGCCAGAGATCGCCCCCCACCAGCGTGTTACGCCCGTGGGGGCATTTGTGTATTTAACGCGGGCTTCCTAAATTAGGACAACCCGCAACCGACCGAAGGGGGCCCTGGCCCATGTTTGAGAACCTATCCGAACGCCTTTCCGGCGTCTTTGACCGCCTTACCAAACAAGGTGCGCTGTCCGAAGAAGACGTCAAAACCGCCCTGCGCGAAGTCCGCGTCGCCCTGCTTGAGGCAGACGTATCCCTGCCTGTTGCCCGTGATTTCGTCAAAGCCGTCCAAGACAAGGCCACAGGTCAGGCCGTCACCAAATCGATTACCCCCGGTCAACAGGTCGTCAAGATCGTTCATGACACCCTGATCGACGTGCTGCGCGGCGAAGGTGAACCCGGCGCGCTGAAAATTGACAACGCCCCCGCGCCCATCCTGATGGTCGGCCTGCAAGGCTCCGGTAAAACCACCACGACGGCGAAACTGGCCAAACGTCTGAAAGACCGCGACGGCAAACGCGTGCTGATGGCATCGCTCGACGTCAACCGACCCGCCGCGATGGAACAGCTGGCCATCCTCGGCGTGCAAATCGGCGTCGACACCCTGCCTATCGTCAAGGGCGAGAACCCCGTTCAGATCGCCAAACGCGCCAAGACCCAGGCAGCCATGGGCGGCTATGACGTCTATATGCTCGATACTGCAGGCCGTCTGTCTATCGACGAAGAACTGATGCAACAGGTCGAAGCCGTCCGCGACGTTGCCAACCCACGCGAAACTCTGCTGGTGGTTGATGGCCTGACGGGCCAAGACGCTGTGCAAACGGCCGAAAACTTTAACGACCGCATTGGCATTTCCGGCGTTGTCCTCACACGGATGGACGGCGACGGTCGCGGCGGTGCGGCCCTGTCCATGCGGGCGGTCACCGGCAAGCCAATCAAATTCGTCGGCCTTGGCGAAAAGATGGACGCGCTCGAAACGTTCGAACCTGAACGCATCGCGGGCCGCATCCTTGGCATGGGTGATATCGTTGCCCTCGTTGAAAAGGCCCAGGAAACCATCGAGGCTGAACAAGCCGAAAAGATGATGCGCCGCATGGCCAAGGGTCAGTTCAATATGAACGACCTGAAAATGCAGCTTGAACAGATGCTCAAGATGGGCGGCATGCAAGGCATGATGGGCATGATGCCCGGCATGGGCAAAATGGCAAAACAGGTCGAAGAAGCCGGCTTTGACGACAAGGTGCTAAAGCGCCAGATCGCCCTGATCCAGTCCATGACCAAAAAAGAACGCGCCAACCCTGCGCTGCTACAAGCCAGCCGCAAAAAGCGGATCGCCAAAGGTGCCGGCCTCGAAGTCAGCGAATTGAACAAGCTGATGAAGATGCAGCGCCAAATGGGCGATATGATGAAAAAGATGGGCAAAATGGGCAAAGGCGGCATGCTCAAACAAGCCATGAAGGGCATGATGGGCGGCAAGGGAGGCATGGACCCGGCTTCAATGGCCCAAGGCATGGACCCCAAAGCGCTCGAAGCCGCAACCAAGCAAATGAGTGGCAAACTTCCCGGCATGGGCGGCATGGGCCTGCCCGGCGGCCTATCAGGTTTCGGGAAAAAGAAATGACCCGAGTTTCATTTTGCCAAATAACCTCCTGCCAGAGGCACCCAGCACGGGCTGAATACGCACCGCTGCATGTATTGGCTCACATTGCAGCTGGCACCAAGAATTTCGTCGCGCGCCAGCGCGCCCGCTGTTTCACCGGAAAGGCCGCCTGATGACCGACGCCATCTCCCGCGCTGCGGAAATCCTGAAAGGCCACCGCGCCAGCATCGACCGCCTCGATGCCATACTCGTCTATACATTGGGCGAACGCTTCAAACACACGCAGGCTGTGGGGAAACTCAAAGCCCAGCACGACCTTCCCCCGTCCGATCCGGATCGCGAAGCGAACCAGATTGCCCGGCTCGAAGATTTGGCGAAAGAGGCTGACCTCGATCCCGAATTCGCCAAGAAGTTTCTGAACTTCATCATCGCTGAAGTCATTCAGCACCATAAACAACATCAATCCTAGGCCGGGGCCCGTCCCAGCCAAACTTACAAAACTAAAAGGAAATACATCATGTCCATGAAAATTCGTCTCGCCCGCGGTGGTTCCAAAAAGCGCCCGTTCTACCGTATCGTTGCCGCCGACAGCCGCATGCCACGCGACGGCCGCTTCATTGAAAAGCTGGGCACGTATAACCCGTTGCTGGCCAAAGATAGCGAAGAGCGCGTGAAAATGGACGTCGAGCGCGTTCAGTACTGGATGAGCAAAGGCGCACAGCCAACAGACCGTGTTGCTCGCATGCTGGAAGCCGCTGGCGTGACCCCAAAGACAGAGCGCAACAACCCCAAGAAGGGCGCACCAGGCAAAAAAGCCACAGCACGCGTTGAAGAAAAGGCCGCCAAAGCGACCGCCGCTGCAGAGGCCGCAGCAGCGCCAGCGGAAGAGCCTGCAGCAGAAGAAGCCGCAGCAGAATAATCAAACGGCTTCCCGGCGCGGTTTTCGCTGCGTCGGGGTCCCAAAGGTACATTCGACAGTTAGCATTCCTTTGCCAATCCTGACTGTCCGATGTACTTTCCCATCATCTGACACCGACCGCGCCCTGACGTCGTCCCTGACCCGAAAGCCGATCATGTTCCGATTGCTGCGTCTTGTTCTTGTTCTTGGATTGGGTATCGCCATTGGCATCTGGTTCGAACGCATGTTGATGGAAAGCGAATGCAAGGCGGGCGAAGGTCAATGGACCGGCACAATTTGTCTGGTTTCGGAGTTACTACAATGAGCGATAAGGTATCAGTGGGCGCAATTGCCGGATCCTACGGCGTGCGCGGCGAATTGCGGATAAAAAGCTATTGCGCGGTTCCCGAAGACATCGAAAAATACAGCCCCCTAACGTCCGAAGACGGCAAGCGGAGCTATGCCATAGCCTTGGTGCGCCCGATCAAAAATGGCTTTGTCGCCCGCATCACCGATGTCACCTCCAAGGAGGAAGCGGATGCCATGCGCGGCACCGTGCTTTTTGCGGACCGCGATCAACTCCCCTCTTTGCCCGATGATGAATTTTATCACGCGGATCTGATCGGACTTCAGGTGTTTGATACCGGCGGCAATTTGATCGGCAAGGTCAAGACCGTCCAGAACCATGGTGCCGATGACCTGCTTGAAACGCAGCTTGCGGGCACATCGGCGACCGTCTTCCTGCCGTTCACCAAGGCAGCTGTTCCAACGGTCGATCTGGCATCTGGTCGCATCATCGCCGATCCCCCCGACGGGATACTCCCCGATGCCAAGGCTGACTAAGTTCTGCGAGTTTCCGCCCTGTCAGGGGCTATCGCGTATGACGCAGATTATCATCCATCCGGGGTTTCACAAAACCGGCACGTCCACTTTGCAAGCGTCCCTCAGGGCGAACTGCGATATCCTCGCAGAGGATTTCCTGATTCTTCTGGATCAGGATATCGTCGGCCTGACAGGGGCCGCCAAAGGGTACTCGGCCAGCCGGTCTGATCTTGATCTAGGTTTGGTGCTGTACGAGGCGGCACTGATCGCTGAGCAGATAAATCCAGAACCGAGAAACATTATCCTCAGTTCTGAAAGCCTGTGTGGCTATATCCCCGGCCGCAACGGTGTGCAGGATTACAGTGCAGCACCCGACTTGCTGGCCGCAATAAGCACCGCTTTTGCGCAAACCCTCCCAGACGCCAAGCTCACGTATCTCTTTTCCACACGCAACGCTGAAAGCTGGCTGGAAAGCTGTTACGCACAACACCTGCGCGCCTCTCGTATGATCCTGACCCTGCAGGACTATCTCTCTAGGTTCAAACCCTCAGCAAACCTGACGCAAGTGATAGCGGATTGCATGACTGCGCTGCCTTTGGCAGATATTAACAGCGCCCGGCTGGAGGATTGCCCTAAATCCAGACTGGGTATGCTGGACAGCCTGCTGGATCTGGCAGACTATCCCGAAATGAAACGCAAGAACCTTTCGCCAGTAGCTGTCGCAAACAAGGCCCCCTCGCCAGCACAACTCTCGGCGTTGCTTGAAATCAACCGCTCGGACCTCAGCGATCAAGACGCCCGCGCCGCACGTATGAAATTGAACATGGAAATCGCCTGATGCCCCGCCGGATTATCCTGCACACCGGATTTCATAAAACCGGTACGACAACTCTGACATCGACCTTGCGCAGCAACCGCACCGCTCTCAAGCGTCACGTGGCCATGCGCCTGCCCCCGCAGATGCGTGACCTGATGAACGCCACGCGCGGATATTCGACATGGCGCGACCCGCTGACCCTGATCAAGGCCGAAACCCGCTTTCACTCCTTGTTAGATGATCTACCCGCGATGCCCCGCCGCACATTGATCATCACATCCGAGGAGCTGGCCGGACATCTGCCCGGCCGTGACGGTCTTATGGACTACAGCGCCATGCCGATCATCCTGTACAGTTTTTGGACGATCGCAAAAGAAAAGTTTCCCGCGGCCGACATCCAGATTTACCTATCCACCCGCAAGCCCGCAGACTGGTTGGTTTCGGCGTATTGGCAACATGTGAAATCATCATCCATGACGCTGGACCTCGAAGCGTTTCTTGAGAAATACCACGCAGCGGGCGATCTGGAATTCATGGTTAACGAAATCGCAAGCCGTGTCCCTTGCCCGACCCATCATTGCGCAATCGAAGACAGCATGCACCGCCCCCTAGGCCCCGCAGACCCGCTGCTGGATCTATGCGAAATCCCGCAAGACCTGCGCGACACCTTGCTGCCCGCGCCTGCCCAAAATATCCGGCCCGACATCGATACCCTGTTGGCCTTGCTCGATGTGAACAGAACTGTCAAAGACCTGGAAAATCGCGTGGCCACAAAAAAGGTCATTTTGGCAAAGGCCAACATTACATGACGACACCGCCAGACAAGACGGTCCAACCCTCACAATCCCGCTCCCATGGTCGCCAATCCGTGCGCGCCACGCTGAAACCGCGCGAATTGATGCAGGAAACGCCCGACTATGCGGGCATTTGGCGGGCTGAAATCGTGACGTTGTTTCCCGACCTTTTCCCCGGTGTGCTGGGGGCCAGCCTGACTGGCCGCGCCCTGCAAGAGGGCAAGTGGCAATTGCGCACCCATGATCTGCGCGACTATGGCATTGGCAAACACCGCAATGTCGATGACACGCCCGCAGGCGGCGGTGCCGGCATGGTCATGCGCGCCGATGTCGTTGGCCCCGCAATCGAGGCGGCGATGCAAGGGGCGGCTGGGCGTTGGCCGATCTTGTATATGTCCCCGCGCGGGCGTCGTTTTGATCAGGCAATGGCCGCCGATCTGGCCACATGTGCCGGCGTCACCATGCTGTGCGGCCGGTTCGAGGGCGTCGATGAACGTGTGATCGAACACTACGGCATTACCGAAGTTTCACTCGGTGATTTTGTGATGACCGGCGGAGAGCTTGCCGCCCAAGCAATGATCGACGCCACTGTGCGCCTGCTGCCCGGCGTGTTGGGAAATGCCGACAGCACGGTCGAGGAAAGCCATTCTTCGGGCCTGCTGGAACACCCTCAATACACCCGTCCCGCTGAGTGGATGGGGCGCGAGATTCCGCCTGTTTTGATGTCAGGCAACCACGGCGAAATCACCAAATGGCGGCAGGCCCAAGGCGAGCGGCTGACAGAGCAGCGCCGCCCTGATATGTGGGCAAAATACACGCCAAAAACAAAAGGCAAATCATGACAGACCTTAGCCGTATCCTTGACCATGCCCGCATCGACGAACTGCCGAAGCCGTATTTCGGCAAGGTGCGTGATTGCTATGATTTACCCGATAACCGCCGCATCCTAATATCATCCGACCGCATATCAGCCTTCGACCGCATCCTGACGTCGATCCCATTCAAAGGCCAAGTCCTGACCCAAACCGCGCGGTTCTGGTTCGATCACACGGCCGATATCTGCCCCAACCACGTCCTTGAATACCCTGACCCCAATGTGGTGATCGGCAAGCGCCTGACCATCCTCCCTGTCGAGATCGTCGTGCGCGGCTATCTCGCTGGCTCCACCGGCACGTCCGTTTTGACGCTGTACAAAAAGGGCGAACGGCAGATGTATGGCCACACGTTCCCCGATGGGCTGCGCGACAACGAAGCTCTGCCCCACCCGATTATCACGCCAACGTCAAAGGAATTCGACGGCGGTCATGATGCCCCCCTGACAGCGACTGAAATCGTTGAACAGGGACTGCTGACACAAGCACAATGGGACCAGATCAGCGATATTGCCCTGCGACTGTTTGCACGTGGTCAGGAAATGGCCGCTAAGAACGGATTAATTTTGGTCGATACCAAATATGAATTCGGCACTGATGCAAACGGGAATATGCTGTTGGCCGATGAAATTCACACGCCCGACAGTTCCCGATTCTGGTTGGCAAATGGCTATCAGGCAGCACTGGAAAACGGCACCCGCCCGCCGTCCTTTGACAAGGACGTGATCCGGTCTTGGGTCGATGCCCGCTGCGATCCTTACAAAGATGATATCCCTGAAATCCCGGCTGAACTGATCGCAGCAACGTCGCAGGTTTATATTGATGCATACGAGGCGATCACCGGCCAGACGTTTGTACCCAACATGGATGGCGACACCGTGCTGGACCGGGTACGCAGCAATCTGGCCCCGTATTTCACTGCCTGAAAGCTGACGAACATAGGCCGCGAAATCCTCTTGATCCAAGAGGGTATCCGACCTATACGACGCCTACGTCTGGAATCGCTTTTGTGGCTCCAGCCTTTTCTGCATCCGCAGAAATCCAAAGCAACGATGATGCTACCTTCGATGGGCTGCCACGGCAGGCCCGCCAAACAGACCGAAGCTCTGGGATCGCGCAAAACTTCGTGGATTAACCGCGAGCATTATTAAGGAGACGATCAGATGAACCTGATTGCACAGATCGAGGCGGAACAAATCGCCGAACTGGGTAAAGATATCCCAGACTTCCGCGCTGGTGATACCATCCGCGTAGGTTTTAAAGTGACCGAGGGTACACGTACCCGCGTTCAGAACTACGAAGGCGTCTGTATTGCACGCAACAACGGCCGCGGCATCGCCGGTTCGTTCACCGTGCGCAAGATTTCCTTTGGTGAAGGCGTAGAGCGCGTATTCCCGCTGCACTCGACCAACATCGAAAGCATCACCGTTGTCCGTCGTGGCCGCGTCCGTCGTGCCAAGCTGTATTACCTCCGCAGCCGTCGCGGCAAATCGGCACGGATCGTCGAGAACGCCCATTACAAGCCAAAATCTGGCGCGAACGCGTAAGGAGAGCTGTCATGAAAGCTGATACACACCCCGAATACCACACGATCAACGTCAAAATGACCGACGGCACGATCTTGGAAATGAAATCGACCTACGGCAAAGAAGGCGCCCAGCTTTCGTTGGATATTGACCCCTCCGTGCACCCTGCATGGAACGGCGGCACATCCCGCTTGATGGACACCGGCGGCCGCGTGTCCAAGTTCAAAAACAAGTATGCAGGTCTGGGCTTCTAAACCCGACTGCCTACCGAGAACAAAGGTGGCGTGCCCCAGTCGGGCGCGCCATTTTTTTTGGCGGCCGCCCTGCTTGAGTGGGTGGCTTTGCCGGCCCAATCGGCCCATCGCACGCCATGGGAAGAGTATTCGTCTGATGCGCAGATATTTTGGGAACCAACGGGAATCTGTTTAGGTTTTGGAAAGACATTCAAGTCAATTTCCGCTCAGCCCCCCTTAGAAAGGTCCGCTGATGACCACGTCCTGTCTAACCCGTGAATCCTCCTCTCAGAGCAATGCCAACGAGACGATTCTGCGGGACCCTTTGATTCCGCCGCCCCTATCAAGTGCAGGTACAACCAAACTTTGGGCGCAAGATTTGCTGGCGGCCCGAAATCTGATTAATCGCAAACAGTACGGCCAAGCCTTGGTTCTCGCAGGCGCGCTCCAGCGGTTGCATGGCGACCACCATGAATTGATCGACTTGATCACAACCTGCCGCGGTCATCTTGGCTCGCCTGCGAAATAAACAACTCTGAACGCCCAAATGCCAGTCCGTGTGCCAAGGTCGCCCACCCGGTTCAGGCACGGAAACGCCCCGCGTCGAAAATGGCGTGCAACACCCTGATACAATAACCACAATCGGAACGCGCAAGTCCTTCCAAATGCGCCATATCTGCCATATGGTTTTCTCCAATGTGGCCCTGGCAAAAGTCGGGGAGTAAAAGGGACAGCTTGCAATGGCGCATATTATCGTCGTCGGAAATGAAAAAGGCGGGGCGGGAAAATCAACCGTTTCTATGCATGTTGCAACCGCCCTTGCGCGCATGGGGCACAAGATCAGTGTCTTGGATCTTGACCTGCGTCAGCGCACCTTTGGCCGCTTTATCGACAACCGAAAGGCATTTCTTTCCTCTGCCGAACTTGACCTGCCATCCCCTAAGATGCACGAACTGCCAGAGGTCGAACCAGAGGCCCTTAAGCCCGGCGAAAACATCTATGACCACCGCCTAAGCGCCGCAGTGGCAGAGCTGGAACCCGTCAGTGACTTTATCCTGATCGACTGCCCCGGATCGCACACGCGGCTTAGCCAAGTCGCCCATTCGCTGGCTGACACCCTGATTACACCGTTGAATGACAGCTTTATCGACTTTGACCTATTGGCCCACACCGATGCCAGCGGAGACAAGATTACCGGCCCGTCCGTCTATTCCGAAATGGTCTGGAATGCGCGCCAGCTGCGCGCGCAGGCTGGCCTTGATCCGATTGACTGGATCGTCGTGCGCAACCGCATGGGTGCACAGCGCATGGTCAACAAAGACAAGATGGAACGCGCAATTATCAACCTAAGCAAGCGCATCGGCTTTCGGATCGCGCCTGGTTTTAACGAACGTGTGATTTTTCGCGAGCTATTCCCGCGCGGATTGACCCTGCTGGACCTCAAGGACATTGGCGTCAAACAGCTTAACATCTCGAACGTGGCTGCCCGTCAAGAGCTGCGCGACCTGATGAAAGCGCTGAATTTGCCGGGCGTTGAAATCAACTTTTGATCCGTTTTCGGCGGGTCAGGGAAATCACATTCGACGCAAATAGTGCCGTAATCACTACCGCCCCGCCGATCAGCGCATAGCCGCCCGGATCTTCACCGATGACAGCCCAAACCAGCAACGGTGCAAGAACCGACTCCAGCAGCACCAGCAATCCGACCTCGGCCGAGGTAATATAACGCGGCCCAAGTGCAAGGAAAATTGAGCTGAACATGATGAACAGACCATGGCTTAGCACAAGCGGTGCTTGGTCTGTAGGCATCGAAAGCGGATGCGCAAATGGAGCGATCAAAGCGGCGACAATCAGATAGGCTAGGCCCACCCCCGGCACCATAGAAATGGCTTTTGCGTGACGCGCGGCCGTCAGACCCGCTGCAAATAACGCGGACACCGCTAGGGCAAGCAGATCACCCGTCAGGCTTGCGTGCGCTGTCTCACCCGACCCATAAGCGATGATCGCGATACCAACCATTACAACGGCAATCGTAATCAACATCCTTCGACTGATCGGTTCAGCCAAAAATATGCGGCTATAGACTGTGGCAAAAACCGGCAATGAGGCAAGAATAAACACTACATTTGCGACCGAGGTCAGGCTGACCGCCAACACAAACAAAACCCCGCTTGCCCCCGTGCCAATCATATAGACCGCTCCATAGCGGCCTGTTCTTAGAACCGCTTGAAACGGCCCCACCCCTTTGGTCAGCACGATCCAAAAGCAAATAAACCCGCCTGCCAGTGCCAGCCGCCAAAACGCAATCGTAAGCGCCGGCGCATCGATCAGCCGAACGAACAGCGAATCCGGCACCACACACAGGATGCCGATCAGGGTAATCAAAAGGCCGCGGGCTTGATCATTCATGCCCTATCGGTGACCCCAAGCAGCAATTAAGTAAAGCCCGCAGGACGTTTGACACACAGTTTCAAAAGCATCTTTTTCAACGCTGCCCGCTCGACCGGGCCAAGATCGGCCGTAAGGTCGCTATCATATCGCTGGGCAACCTGATGCAAGTCAGCATAGGCCGCTTGCCCCTGTGCCGTCAGCGCCAGATGTTCGACCCTGCGGTCGGTATCATCGCGAGCACGCGTCACGAATCGGCGATCAGCCAGTTTTTGCACGGCGCGGCTGATCTTGGTCTTATGCATATTCGCACGTCCACCGATCTCGCTCGCTGTCATGCGACCATAAAGACCCAGATGGAACAACACACGCCATTCGGTCCTTAGCATCCCATAGCGGTCTTTATAGATCTGCTGGAACTCCAGGCTGCTCGCCTCTGCTGCTTGGTTCAGAAGATAAGGCAGGAACTGCGTAAGATTAAAATTGTCGTCTGCCATGTGGTCGGACCGCTTGTTAGTTACAAAAACAACTATTACAAACGCAACAGATTTTGCAAGGGAGGCTTTCGTGAACCGCCAAGTGACCCCGTCCGACCTGACCACAGCCACCAGCCCGATGGGCACAACCCAAGGCTACATGCCCGGATTCGGCAATGATTTTGAGACCGAGGCCCTGCCCGGTGCGCTGCCTCAAGGCATGAACAGCCCGCAAAAATGCAACTATGGCCTTTATGGCGAACAGCTGTCCGGCACGGCCTTTACCGCGCCCAGCCACCAGAACGAGCGCACGTGGTGCTACCGTATCCGCCCGTCGGTAAAACATTCCCACCGTTATGAAAAAATCGATCTCCCCTATTGGAAATCCGCACCGCACATACCGCAGGATGTGACCAGCCTTGGCCAATATCGCTGGGATCCGGTGCCGCATTCCTCGGAAAAGTTGACATGGCTCACTGGTATGCGCACCATGACAACGGCAGGTGACGTAAACACCCAAGTCGGCATGGCCAGCCACATCTATTTGGTCACCGACAGCATGGTCGACGCCTATTTCTACTCTGCCGACAGCGAATTGTTGATCGTCCCCCAAGAAGGCCGCCTGCGCTTTTGCACCGAACTGGGCGTGATCGACGTAGAGCCAAAGGAAATCGCGATCATCCCGCGCGGTCTGGTGTACCGCGTCGAAGTTCTTGAGGGCCCAGCGCGCGGATTCGTCTGCGAGAACTATGGTCAGAAATTCGAACTGCCCGGCCGTGGCCCTATCGGTGCCAACTGCATGGCCAACCGTCGCGATTTTAAAACCCCTGTTGCCGCGTTTGAAGACCGCGACGCACCATCAACCGTCACGATCAAATGGTGCGGCCAGTTCCATGAAACCAAGATCGGCCACTCGCCTTTGGACGTTGTCGCATGGCATGGCAACTACGCCCCCGTGAAATACGATCTGCGCACTTATTGCCCCGTAGGCGCTGTGTTGTTTGACCATCCTGATCCGTCAATCTTTACCGTTCTCACCGCGGCGTCTGGCGTCGAAGGTACTGCAAACATCGACTTTGTCCTGTTCCGTGAACGCTGGATGGTGGCCGAAGATACATTTCGCCCGCCATGGTACCACAAGAACGTCATGTCCGAGCTGATGGGCAATATCTATGGTCAGTACGATGCCAAACCCAAAGGGTTCATCCCCGGCGGCATGTCCCTGCACAACATGATGCTGCCCCACGGCCCCGACAAGAATGCCTTTGAAGGGGCGTCGAATGCTGATCTCAAGGCGGAAAAGCTCGACAATACCATGTCGTTCATGTTCGAAACGCGGTTCCCGCAACACTTGACCGAATTCGCCGCGAAAGAGGCCCCCTTGCAGGATGATTACATCGACTGCTGGGAAAGCCTCGAGAAGAAATTCGACGGCACACCGGGTAAGAAATAACCGCTAACGCAGCGCTTGCGCAGGCAAATTCATTCAAGGACCAACTATGACATTGCTCACTTCATGGGTCGAAAGCGCCAATAGCGCCGATACAGATTTCCCGCTCAACAACCTGCCATATGGCGTGTTCTCGACAAACTCTCTTGAGCCGCGTTGCGGCGTTGCGATTGGCGATATGGTACTGGACATGGCGGCGATGGAGGAGGAAGACCTGATCCTGCTTCACTTCGATCCGGTTTTCGACGTGCCGTACTGGAATGACGTGATGGATCTTGGCCCAAAGGTCTGGGCCAGCCTGCGGGCACGATTGATCGAACTCTTGGCGTCAGACAGCCCCGATCAGGCCAAAGTCGCGCCGCATCTTGTGCCAATGTCCGAAATTCGCCTGCACATGCCTTTGGTCGTTTCGGAATATACCGATTTCTATGCAGGCCGTCATCACGCAACGAATGTGGGGACAATGTTTCGCGGTGCCGAAAATGCGCTACCGCCCAACTGGCTGCACATCCCCATCGGGTACAATGGCCGCGCGTCGACAGTGGTAGTCTCGGGCACCGATATTCGCCGCCCCAATGGGCAGTTAAAAGCCCCTGATGCGGATACGCCAACCTTTGGCCCATGCAAACGACTTGATATCGAACTCGAGATGGGTGCCATCGTCGGCACATCTACCGAAATGGGCGACACCATCAGCGTCGCCGAAGCGGATGAGATGATCTTTGGCTATGTCCTGCTGAACGATTGGTCGGCGCGCGATATCCAAGCGTGGGAATATCAACCCCTTGGGCCGTTCCAAGCCAAAGCCTTTGCCACATCCATCTCTCCCTGGATCGTTACAACCGCAGCCCTCGAACCATTCCGCACTTCGACGCCGGAACGCGAAAAGGAACTTCTACCCTATCTGCAAGAACCAAAACCCATGCTTTATGACATTGATCTAAGTGTTCTGATCCAGCCCGAAGATGGTGAACAAGAAGTCTTGGCCCGAACGAATTACAACACGATGTACTACTCCGCGCCCCAGCAACTGGCCCACCACGCCTCCTCCGGCTGTGCGATGAACGCGGGCGACCTCCTCGGCTCCGGCACGATATCGGGCCCCGAAAAAGACCAGCGCGGCAGCCTGCTGGAACTTAGCTGGGGCGGCAAAGAGCCGATCACACTGGCCGATGGCACCACCCGCAGCTTTATCGAGGACGGCGATACCATGATCCTCACCGGCCACGCACAAGGCGACGGGTATCGTATCGGTTTCGGCGCATGCTCTGGCACAATCCTCCCTGCCAAAGCTCATTCCTGACCCCAGCTTCATTTCGCCAAATAAACTCCCGCCGGAGGCATCCCAAGTCGCCCCGCGCGCAGACATTTAATAAGGAAAACCAATGTCCAAAAAATTTGCTTCCCAAGGAGATATGACCGAAAAGAAGATTTCCTTCACCGAAGTCGGCAAAGATCTTTGGGCCTTTACCGCCGAAGGTGACCCCAACTCCGGCGTCATTATCGGCGACGACTCTGTCATGATCATCGAGGCGCAAGCCACGCCGCGCCTCGCCAACAAGGTCATCGAGAAAGTGCGTGAGGTTACCGACAAGCCGATCACCCATGTCGCCCTTACCCACTACCACGCCGTTCGCGTCTTGGGGGCCTCGGCCTTTAATGCAGATCAAATCATCATGTCTGAAATGGCGCGCGGCATGGTTAATGAGCGTGGCCAAGAAGACTGGGACAGCGAATTCCAGCGTTTCCCGCGCCTGTTCGAAGGGTACGAATCCATCCCCGGCCTCACCTACCCGACCACCACCTTTAACGACCGCATGACCATCTACCTTGGCAACCGGCGCGTCGACCTGATGCACTTGGGTCGGGCCCACACCGCTGGCGACATCGTCGTCCATGTGCCCGATGAAAATGTGATGTTCACTGGTGACATCGTCGAATACCATTCGGCCTGCTATTGCGGTGACGGCTATTTCGCCGAATGGGGCAATACACTGGACGCAATCAAAGCCTATGATGTCGATGCCATCGCGCCGGGTCGCGGTGACGCGCTGATTGGCACCGATATGGTCAATGCCGCGATTGAAAACACCCGCGATTTCGTCGAAAGCACCTACCGCCCTGCCGCCCGCGTCGCCGCCCGCAACGGCACGCTAAAAGACGCGTGGGATGCCGTGCGCGCTGAATGTGACCCGAAATTCTCCGACTACGCGATTTATGAACATTGCCTGCCCTTCAACGTCGCCCGCGCGTACGACGAGGCCCGCGGCATTAGCCATCCCCGCATTTGGACCGATAAACGCGACATTGAAATGTGGGAAGAATTGCAAAGCTGAGACCAATCATGGCCTATGATTACGCCCCTTTCCCTTACACGCCACCGCCCGGCCTGACCCGGTCCGAACCGCGTCATGCCGTCGTGATCGTCGGTGCCGGCCCTATCGGACTGGCAATGGCAATCGATCTGGCGCAACGGGGCGTTGCTTCGGTTGTGCTGGACGACAATAACGTCGTCTCCGTCGGCTCGCGCGCAATCTGTTGGGCCAAACGGACGCTCGAAATCTTTGATCGTCTTGGCGTCGGCGAACGCATGCTGGCTAAAGGCGTGACTTGGAAAGTCGGGCGTAATTTCCACGGTGACAAACAGGTTTACGCTTTCGATCTACTGCCAGAACCGGGCCACAAATACCCGGCCTTCATCAACCTGCAGCAATACTACGTCGAACAATACCTTGCCGAACGCGCACAAGACTTTCCCGACCTGATTGACCTGCGCTTTCTCAATAAGGTCATCAACCACACCGACCATGGCGACCACGTATCGATCGACATCGCTACCCCCGATGGGGACTACACGCTCACTGCGGATTACTACATCGCTTGCGATGGCGCAGGATCGCCCACACGCAAACGCATGGGTTTACCGTTCGAGGGGCAAACCTTTGAGGAACATTTCCTGATCGTTGACGTGGAAATGGAAACCTCGCCCTTTGGCGATCACGGCACCCCCGAACGCTGGTTCTGGTTCAATCCGCCGTTTCACAATGGTCAATCCGCGCTGCTGCATAAACAGCCCGACAATATCTACCGGATTGATCTGCAACTCGGCCCCAATACCGATCCAAAAACCGAAGCTACAGAAGAAAAAGTCATACCCCGGATTAAAGCCATTGTCGGCGAAACCAATTTCCGTCTCGACTGGATGAGCGTTTATAAATTTCGCTGTGCCAAACTTGACCGTTTCTTGCACAACCGCGTCATCTTTGTCGGCGACAGCGCGCACGTGGTCAGCCCTTTTGGCGCGCGTGGCGGAAACGGGGGCATTCAGGACGTAGATAATCTGGGCTGGAAACTGGCTGCTGTCTTGCAAGGCATGGCCGGCCAACCCCTGCTGGAAACATACAATATTGAACGCGTCCACGGCTCCGCTGAAAACATCCTCAACTCATCGCGCGCCACAAACTTCATGACTCCCAAATCTCCGATTGAAGCGCTCTTTCGCGATCAGGTTCTCCAGCTTGCAGCCGATCACCCATTTGCCCGCAAATTGATTAATTCGGGCAGGTTATCACAACCCTGCAGCCTTTCGACCTCCCCTCTGCAAACCTCGGGAATTGCACCAATTCCGCCCGGCGCACCAATGGTTGACGCCCCGCTTTTGGACGCGCACGGCCCAACCTGGCTGCTGTCAAAAGCCCATGGCGGATTTACCATATTGACCGCAGGCCCGACACATCTTCCCGATATTGCAGGGATCGCGCGGATTGGCATCAACCAATCCAGCGACTACCCCAGTTATAGTTCCGTCGATGGTCACGTCGACACCCGCTATGGCACAGAAAAGATCTATCTTCTGCGCCCCGATGGCCATGTCTGCGCCGTTTTCGATACCGCAGACACTCCCGCTATCATTGCAGCCCGTGACCGAGCACTCGGAGCAACATTATGATCCTAGATGACAAACTTGGCCCTGACGCAGACAGTTTTTACAACGCTCTGATGGACGCACATGAGGGGTTAAGCGAGACAGAGAGCCACGCGCTAAACGCGCGACTCGTCTTGATTTTCGGAAACGAAATCGGCGACTTAGATACGCTCAAGGTCCTACTGGCCACAGCGCGCCAAGACACGCCATCCTGACTTGTCTGGCTCTTGAATAACACCGCCGGAGACACACATCTGCCCTTGGCAAATCGAAAGTCGCGCAGCGCGTCAGCGCTTCCATTGGTTAACCCACATCTTTGCGAAGTTGCTCCAGCGTCACCGCTGCTCATATCGCAGACCTGATCACGGGACTCACACGATAACCTTCCGTAACGTCACTTAAAATTGCACAACCCGATCCTTATATTTTTAAGGGTCTGTTTGGTTTTTGGCCCCATCCAGCCTTGACGCATGGCACCTCAATGTTGACACTCGGCCCGCCACGCTTAGTTTCAACTAAGCAACGAGCGCAGATCAACTGCATCACCGACCTCAAGGTCTTCGCCTTGGGTACCGAAAGTGGAAAGCGGCACAAGTCGTAGCCACATCAACAGAGAGGAAGATCATGAGTTTTTTGACCCGTACTGGTAAACCCCTGCCAAAAGCCATCCTGGATTCTGCCGAGGCTGCTAAAGCAGACCCGGTAAATCGCCGCGAATTTCTGGCGCTTGCAAGCGCATTTGGTGCAACCACCGCCACCGCCTATGGGATGATTGGCCTGCCCACACCGGCAAGCGCCGCCGCCCACAAAGAAGGTGGTACGGTGCGTATGCAAATGGAAGTACGCGCCCTCAAGGACCCGCGCACCTATGACTGGTCTCAAATCGCGAACTTCTCGCGCGGTTGGCTGGAATATCTCGCGATCTGGGAAAACGATGGTACGTTCACCCCTGCCTTGCTGGAAAGCTGGGAAATCAACGATGATGCCACAGAATATACCCTGAATGTCCGCAAGGGCGTGACCTGGAACGATGGCACCGCCTTTACTGCTGCTGACGTTGTCCGCAACATCGAAGGATGGTGTGACAAGTCCGTTGAAGGCAACTCTATGGCGGGCCGCTTTGCGACCTTGATAGACGAGGCCACAGGCAAGGCAATCGAAGGTTCCATCGTTGCGGTTGACGACCACTTGGTCAAACTCATGTTGCCACGTCCGGACATTACGTTGATCCCGGGTATGGCCGATTATCCTGCTGCCATCGTCCCCGAAGGGTTCGACGCCGAAACGATGCTTGATAATCCCGTCGGCACTGGTGCCTACCTGCCTGAATCACTCGAGGTGGGCGTTAAAGGTGTCTTGGTTAAGAACGCTGACCACACTTGGTGGGGAACCGAAGTTTACGGCGGTCCGTACATCGACCGGTTGGAATACATTGACTACGGCACAGACCCGTCCGCCTTTGTTGCGGCAGCCGAGGCCGACGAGATCGACGCGACCTACTCGATCGAAGGTGAATTCATCGACGTGTTCAGCACGCTTGATGGCTGGAACGAAAATCAAATCGCCACTGCGGCGACCATCGTCGTCCGCCCCAACCAACTGGCCGAAGTTGATGGCAAAAAGCCTTATGCAGACAAACGCGTGCGTCAGGCGATTGCAATGGCCGTCGATAACGCCGTTTTGCTAGAGCTTGGCTATGCTGGGCGCGGTCTGGTTGCAGAAAACCACCACGTTGGCCCCATGCACCCCGAGTACGCCGAAATTGCACCGCGCAAGGTCGATCCAGCCGCCGCCAAGGCGCTGATGGACGAAGCAGGCATGGCCGATTTCGAGCACGAACTGTTCTCGATCGACGATGCTTGGCGCAAGGACACGACCGATGCGGTCGCCGCCCAATTGCGTGATGCGGGGATCAAGGTAAAGCGGACAATTCTGCCCGGTTCGACCTTTTGGAACGACTGGACGAAATATCCGTTCTCATCCACAAACTGGAACGCGCGGCCCTTGGGTGTGCAAATCTGGGCACTCGCCTATCGCTCTGGCGAAGCATGGAATGAATTTGGTTGGTCCAACCCCGAATTCGACGCCCTGCTGACCAAAGCGCTATCCGTGGCAGATGTCGAACAACGTCGCAAGCTGATGGCCGAAGGTGAAGCGTTGATCCAAAATGAAGGCGTTACAATCCAGCCTTACTGGCGTTCGCTCTTCAACCATACCAAAGAGGGTCTGGTTGGCGCAGGTCACCACATCGGGTTTGAGTACCACCCGGCACGTATGGCGTGGACCATGTAAACTGACATACTTAACTTTGGGAATGGGGCCGCGATTTCGTGGCCCCTTTCTATTTCAGCGCTAATAGAGCAGTGGCAAGGCAGGCGACGGTGCCCAAAGATCGGGGTCAAGCGCCTGCAGTCTTTGTAACTTTTGCATCATTGCAGTGTATCCGATCATGCGTGCGCGAGTCGTGATCTTGGGCAGGCCAAGCCTGTAGAACGCCAACTGATCCAGTTCTTCCGGTGACACGTTTTCCTGCAACAAATAACTTGCCGCATTGATTGCCCCGACAATCAGCGCCTCAGCGGCGTCCGGCGAGGATATCGCTACCTGCGCTATTTGCGCAAAGCGGGCTTCCTCGGTGATCATGTCTTCCATCAAGGGGTCAATCACGGCACCGCCCCCGCCCGGATACCGATACCAACCCACACCAATCGACCGCCCCAACCGACCCTCGCGGACCATGCGGTCAGCCACCAAAAGATCGGTTCCAGTCCTTCTGCGCCGTGCAAATGCGACTTCGAGGCCGATGTGATCTTGCGCCTTCAAAAGCCCCTCGGAAAAGCCTGCGGCTTCCAACGCTTCATCCAGTTCCCACGGGGTAACGCCAACAAGCAAAAGCCGATCGACCATGGCAAGCGCTGCGTCCTGCAACGCCGTCCCAGCGAACGCATCCCCGGTGCCTTGCATTGACGGGACGTTCAGTGCCTTCGCAAATGCAGTCGCTTCGCGTTGTCTATCGATTGATGCAGCGCCAAGCGCTATTTCGATCAGGCGCGGGTCCAGCAAATCCATCGCAACTGTCCGGTTCGGATCAGGTAAGGCAGACAATGCATGTGGCCCATCCAAGATGACAACCAGTGTCCCTTTGGGGGCTTTTGCAGCATCACGAGACCAGCACAGGAATACATCACATTGGCCCACAATTTCGGTGCCCACAGGAATTGTCAGGTCAGGCAGCCGCCGCCCCAGCACCGCACGTACACGGATCGCATCGTTGACGTCAGGTTCAACCACTGTGATGGGAAACCCAGCCTTGCAAAGCACGTGGATCAAATCCGCGCTCGTGCTGCCAAGGTCGTATAAAACCACATGCTTGCCTGACGTCACCGTCACCGTCACCCGTCAAGCGCACCCAGAAAATGCCGTTTCTCAATGATGCGCAGCAGGTCCTTTAGCGATGCTTTTACCGGACGGTTCGAAGTGTTGATCTGCGCATCCGCGCGCTCGTATAGCGGGGTGCGGGTATCCAGAAGGTTCTTGAGTTGCGTCATTGCGGCGGGGTTGCCTTCCATCGGACGCACGTCCCCTTGGGCGCGTACCCGCTGCATATATTCCGAAGGACTGGTGTGGACCCAGATGGTGTGAAACCGCTGCAAAAGCAGTGCATATGTCGTGCTTTCAGCGACGATACCCCCCGCGACAGCAAGGATCATCTTGTCATGCTTTGCACCGACCCGCTCCAATGCTTCAGCTTCAAGCTCGCGGTATCCTTCCTGCCCATAAAGCGCCATCACCTCGGAGACGGGCATGTCGGATGCGGCTTCGATTTCCTTGTTCAGTTCGACAAAAGGAAGACCAAGCGCATCCCCTGCCAGCTTTCCCAATGTAGATTTTCCAGCGCCGCGCAATCCAATCAATCCAATGCGGCCGGCCCGCAACGCAGCAGGACTTTGGGTGGATAGCAACGCCCTTACCTGCTGTTGCACATCAGCGCTTGCCTTGCCGAACAACTTTGCGATCCGCTCGACATCGCGGTCCAGTGGGACACCCTCTGACAGAAGATTTTCGACCTTTAGGTCCAGCGAAGCGGCCACGCGCTGTAGCAAAATAACCGAGATATTGCCTTCTCCGGCTTCAAGCTGGGCAAGGTAGCGGGGTGACACGCCTGACATCTCTGACAGAACGCGGCGGGGCAGCCCCTTGGATTTTCGGGCGTCACGCACGCGTGAAGCAAGACGTTGAATAAGCTCTTCACCGGGGTTTGCCGGATCTACCGTATCGGGCATAGGCACCCCTTAATGAACAATAATGCAAGATTAGTCGGTCAGCGTTAAGGATCAACAGAAATCTGCAAAAAAGTGCATTAATCTGTCCGGATCAGCGGTTCGACAACTTTGCGAATACGGTCAGGCGCTGGCATGCTTTTGAACACATCCGCTTGGGTGAACACACACGTGAAACTGCCGGTAAAGCACAGCACGTTGTTCTGATAAGCCTTCATGCCGAAGGTAATCGATTTTTCGCCCAGACGAGTGGGATAGGTCTCGCACATCAGGCGATGACGCGGCGTGACGGGGCTGCGGAAATCCATCGACAGGTTCACGAAAGGTGTGCCCATATTGCGGTCAATTTCCATCTGGAACCAACCTTCGCCGACAAAATGTTCTTCCCACCACGCGTTGATGGCGTCCAACGCAAACCACGGCAGACGGGCAGTATAAGCGATTTTCGCAGGGTCGCAGTCGCCCCACGTCACGCGGATTTCATGCACAAACGGCGTGTCGGTCATCTAGTAGGTTTCCACATGATAGCGGCCGTCTTCGCGCATGACATTGCGCAGGGTTTCCCATTGCTGCCCCATGCTTTCGGCGATTGAATTCATCGCCTTTTCAACACCTTCCTCCATGCCCCGCAACCCACAGATATAGATATAGGTCTGATCGCTGGCCAACAGCTCTGCAACGGAGTCTTGTTCGGCGATGATGCGATCCTGGACATATTCCTTGTCTTTGCCTGCCTCGCGACTGAACACCAGATGCTGTTTCAGCAGGCTGTCGGGGATTTTCTTAAGAGGTCCAAAATACGGCAGGCTTTTGGGCGTACGCGCCCCAAAGAACATGGTCATCCCGCCCGTCGCACCACTGCGTTGACGCTGCATGGTAAAGGCACGCATCGGGGCCGATCCGGTTCCTGTACAAATCAATAGCAGATGCGCCTGCGGGTCACTGGGCATCAGGAAAGTCGCGCCGAATGGGCCTGTCACCTCAACCTCTGCGCCGGTCTTCAGATCGCATAAGAAGTTTGACGCGAGGCCTTTGTCTTCGCGTTTCACGGTCAGTGAGATATTGTGATACCCCGGCCGCTCGCCGTCGCGCGGGCTGGAAATGGAATAAAGCCGTGGCAGATGGGCCTTGCCCTCTGCATCGGTGCCGGGGGGGATGATGCCGATAGATTGTCCTTCGAGAACGGGAAACGGTAACGCGCCGGGATCAAGGATGATGTGACGTACGTCATGTTCAGGATCGTCGGTCAGGCGGTAATTGCCCTGCACTTTCATCATGGCGGGCTTGCCAAGGTTGTACATGTTTACAGCAGGCTTGCTGGCGGTTCGGGGGGCCTTGGCCTTGCCGCCTGCCCCTTTATGCGCTTCGGCTAGCAACGCGGCGATGGGATCAGCTTCGTCGTCCGATGGGGCCGCGACTTCGATATCTTCCTGATCTGGCAGCTCTTCCATCTCGTACTGCTGCTCCAGCGTGTAGGGCGTTTCGACAACGCGCCATTCGTCGATAGACCCTGTGGGGCAAACCGGAATGCAATCCATGCAGAAATTGCAGATGTCAAAATTCACCACGACGTTGTTGTCGTCATGTTCAATCGCACCAACAGGGCAGGTCATTTCACAGGTATAGCACCGGATGCAAATCTCGGGGTCGATGAGGTGCTGTTTGACGGGCTGGTTCATGGCGGCTATTCCTGCGGTTCTATGTGCGGATGGGCGGACCTAAGCCCACCCACCATTGTTACTTGCGTAGGGTGGGTGCAACCCACCGCGCCGCTTAGGCCATGTGTAACTTTACGTACTCAAAGTCACCCGGCTTGTTGTCGATGCCAACTTTGGGTGCTGCGATCCAGCTGGCGTATTTTCCCGGCTCATAACATGGCACCATCAACGACTGAATAAAGTCGCCATCGGCCTTGGTTGGCAGCCAATCGTCCTTACGCTTGTGCCACTCATCAGAAGAGATGATCTTGCCATCGGGGTCAACAGCGACGGCACTGAACACGCCAATCTGACGGTGGAACCCCTCGTGAGGCATCTTAAACTCGAAATTAACGCCAGCTTTGGCAATCTGCTTGTTCCAGCGGCCGACACCACCAGCCGCATCGCGCACATAGTCATCGCGCAGACGCATGTTGATCGCGGTCAGGGCCGGCACGTCTTCGGTCACGATCTTGCCTTCCTTGACCGAGGTCACCGCATAGGTATCGTTTTGCAGCTTGTGATCGTCGTCGATGCGCTGCTCCATATACCGGCCTTTGATACCATAGTTGAACGCGTTGGCGGCGTTAGTGGACACCTCTTGGCCGAACAGATCCAGCGACAGCGTGTAATGCAGGTTCAGCTTTTTCTGGATCGTGGGCAGGTCGATGACGCCCAGATCACGAATCTTGTTGACGTCGTAGGGGTCGGTGATGCCATGCTTGTTCATCGCCTCAAGCGTTGCCTGAATGGTGCGGCCCACGCCGGTTTCGCCCACAAACATGTGGTGCGCCTCTTCCGTAAGCATAAAGCGGCAGGTGCGTGACAGCGGGTCAAAGCCGGATTGTGCCAGCGATTCAAGCTGCATTTTGCCGTCACGGTCCGTGAAGTAGGTGAACATGAAGAACGACAGCCAATCTGGCGTTTCCTCGTTAAAGGCACCAAGCATCCGTGGGCTGTCTTCGGAGCCTGAAGAACGCACCAGAAGATCATCCGCTTCTTCACGGCCATCACGACCGAAATACTTTTGCAGCAGATAGACCATCGCCCAAAGGTGGCGGCCTTCCTCGACGTTGACCTGAAACAGGTTACGCATATCGTATAGCGACGGGGACGTCAGACCAAGGAAACGCTGCTGTTCAACGGACCCCGGCTCGGTGTCGCCTTGGATGACGATCAAGCGCTTGAGCATGTTGCGGTATTCGCCGGGCACTTCCTGCCACGCGGGTTCCCCGAAATGTTCGCCCATCGGAATTTTGCGATCTTCGACGGCTGGTGCCAGCAGAACACCCCAACGGTATTCCGGCATTTTAACATAGTCGAATTTCGCCCAGCCTTTGGGATCAACCGAAACGGCCGTCCGCAGGTAAACCATCGATTCCTGAAAATTCTGCGGGATCAGGTCGTTCCACCAGTTGATGTAGCCGGGGTGCCATTTCTCAAGCGCTTTAAGCACTTTCTTGTCTTGGCTCAGGTTCACGTTATTCGGGATCTGGGTGTCGTAGCTTACGTTAATCAGGTCGAGCATTGTTTTCTCCTCGTGGGGTCAAAACCATTCAAGATTTTGGGACGGATTATTTGTAAGATTCAGGACCGCTACACACGTTCCATATTGTATTCGCCGCGTACGCCTGTGCCGTAGCGTTGCAGCGCACCATCGGGGCCAACAGCATTCGGGCGCTGGAATATCCAGTTCTGCCAAGCAGTCAGGCGACCGAAAATGCGTGTTTCCATGGTTTCGGGGCCAGCAAAGCGCAGGTTGGCTTCCATTCCCGTCATGGCATCGGGGCTAAAGCTGGCGCGTTCCTCCATAAACAGACGCACTTCGTCTTCCCAATCGATGTCATCGTAGACGTAAGTAACCAGACCTGCTTCGTCGGCGGCGTCGGCCTCAAGCGGTTGGCCCTTCAACGCTTCCAGCTTTGCGATGTCTTCGGGTGTGCCCAAGAACCGTGTTTCAAGACGGGTCAAGTCGTTGCCCATTTTGTAAGTACCGAAATTGCCATCGGTCAGGGTCACTGTCGCCAAGGGGCGGTTGTCGCCGTCAAACTCCTCAAGCATCATATAGCTGCGATCGACCGACCACAGCAGTTCTGCCAAAGGCCCTGCAAAGCACGAACCATGTTCGACAATCGCGACCAAGCTACGCGAAGTCATGTCGACCCGCTTCAGCAGACGCTTCCAATATTGCAAAATTTCATTGGCCAGCCAGTGTTCTTTGTTGGCCAGCAAAAGCGCCTCATGAGCGACCAACAGTTCAGGGTCGCCTTGGGTTTGAAATTCGATCAGGCCAAGTTCTTTTTCGTTATTGCGCAAGTGCAGAATGGCATCATCCAACTCTCGGGCGCAGCGCAATATCCACGCTTCGGCACCCTGCTCTGTCAGTACATCCATATCCGCAGGCACCGCCGCATCCGGCCCCTTGATGGTGACCGTTGCACGTTTCGCATCGCGGTTCAGCACCACTTCGACAGTGCTATAGCTGATGCCATCCGCCGCAAATGTACGTGTGATCGGCGTTAGCTCGATCCCCTGCGCCACATCGGCCTTGGTTGAATTTGCAGCCATTTCTTTCGCCCGTTCGACCACCGCGTCGTCAAACTTTGAATTCGGGATAACCTCGTCAACCAAACGCCAATCTTTGGCGCGCTTGCCTTTCACACCCTCTTCGATGGAGCAGAAAACATCGGCGCGGTCGCGGCGCACCTTGCGCTTGTCTGTCACGCGGGTCAGGCCGCCGGTGCCCGGCAAAACCGCCAGCAAAGGCACTTCGGGTAAAGATACAGACGATGTGCTGTCGTCGGTCAGCATGATGTAGTTGCAAGCCAGCGCCAATTCATAGCCACCACCCGCACAGGCCCCTTTGACCGCGCAAATGTAATTCTGACCGCTGTCAGCCATAGCGGCTTCGAATGTATTGCGAGTCTCGTTTGTGAACTTACAGAAGTTTACCTTGTGGCTATGCGCCGCCCCACCCAGCATACGGATATTCGCACCGGCGCAGAACACTTTGTCCTTGGCCGACTGCATGACCACAACTTTGATTTCTGGGTGTTCAAACCGCATGCGCTGCACAATGTCCGCCAGTTCGATGTCCACGCCCAGATCGTAGGAGTTCAGCTTTAGCTCATAGCCTTCGAACAAACCGCCCTTTTCGTCGACATCCATATAAAGGTTCGCAATCGGGCCGTCATATTCGATCTTCCAATGACGATATTTCGACGGATCGGTTTGAAAATCAATAATCTTGGTCACGTGCAGTCTCCCCTAGGCTGGCCCGGCCTAGTATTTTGCATAATGAGGACGGCCAATTGTTAGTTACATTCCAAATATGGCACCATATTGCCACTTATTTTCGCAACATCTCCGAATTCGGCTTGATAAAATGCACTATATCACATCTGAATGCTCTCTCTCGTCTCTCCAACCCAGCTTTTGACCGTATCACGTTCAAGCCCCAGAATCGCTTCGGACCCTGCACATTGCACCAACAGATCATCGACCATGCCACATAGCCGTTTGGCAGCGTTCATTTTACCCATCTGGATTTTCAGCCGCGCATTGGCCAATTGTATAATCGCCTGCGTCATCGACCTTTCTGGCGACGGGTCCGCTGTGCGCATCCAGACGGCTTCAAGGACTTCGTGGCATTCCCAGAAGTACCCAGCATGGAAATAATACAGCCCAGCCTTCCAGGCATCCGTCTGATCAAGCTGATCCGCCGGAATCTCTTTCGTCACGCTTGCCTTTATCTCGTCAAACCAATCCTCTGGATGACGCGCGTTGTGGCCCGGCACATAGGCATGCGATGGGACCACAGCGCGATACACCTAGGCCATCTGCACGACTTCACGCTCGATCCGGTCAAGGCGGGCGCAGAATTCGGTAATTGCCTCCAGCGTCGCGTGAGGTTGGTCCAAATGCGGGGCATGCCCGCACTTATCCAAAATCGCCGTCTCGACGGGTGAATATATCCGGGTTTCGATCTCTTGAATTTGAGCAAGCGTTCCGTAGGGGTCATCGCGCCCTTGGATCGCCAGAACCGGAATACGCAGATGGTCGATGCTGTCGCCAACATTCCACGGCTCAAACTTTGGATCCGTCCACGCGTCGTGCCAGCCATTAAACGCGACATCGACGTTTGTGTGATATTTGGCCAGCTTTTGCTTTAGCTCGCCATTGGCATAGGCATCGCCCGCTGCCTTGATCGCCGCCAGCCCCATGGGTTCCGTAAAGAAATGGGGTGCCATCAGGATCAGCGACCGGACGCGCATGTCGGACACCGACCCGGCATATATCGTGGCAATCGTAGCGCCGTCGGAATGGCCCAGCAAAACCGCGTGTTCGATCCCCGCGGCGTCCAGCACATCACCAACCGATCCTGTTGCCTCGCGTGTCATATAATCCAACGGGCGCGGTAGATCGACAGGATCAGACGCGCCGTAGCCAGCCCGCGAATAGGCAAGCACACCAAAGCCGGTAGCATCCACCAATGCCTGCGGGAAGTCACGCCACAAAGCGAGGCTGCCCAATCCCTCGTGCAGCAACACCAGTGTTGGTGCGTCAGCGGGCATGGGCCCCCACGCAGCATACTCCAATGATTTTCCGCCAGCCGTCAGACGCAAGCCTGCCTCATTTGACCAAGTCACACCCATTATTTTTCCTCCCGCAGCTTGAACCGCTGTATCTTTCCCGTCGCCGTTTTGGGCAGGTCTTGCACCACCTCGATCCAGCGGGGATATTTCCATTTACCGATCTTGTTTTTGACGTGGTCTTTCAACTCGGCCAGCAAGGCATCGTCGGCAAAGCCGTCTTTCAGCACCACATAGGCCTTGGGCTTTTCCAACCCATCAGCATCTTCGACGGCAACGACGGCTGCTTCGAGTATTCTGGGGTGACTGACCAGCGCGCCTTCGACCTCGAACGGCGACAGCCAGATACCGGAGACCTTGAACATGTCGTCCGTGCGCCCACAGTAGGTCAGCCTGCCATCCTCGTCCAACTCGTACTTGTCGCCAGTCCTGGTCCAGACTCCCTCGAATGTGGAGCGGGATTTTTCGCGCTGATTCCAATATGAATTGGCAGAAGAGGCCCCGTTAACCAGCAATTCGCCTATTCCGCCGGGCAGCACTTCCTCGCCCAGTTCGTCCACCAGACGCAGCGCGTACCCCGGCACTGCGACACCGGACGTGCCATAGACCAGATCATCTTTTCGGTTACTCAAGAAGATATGGAGCATTTCAGTCGATCCGACGCCATCCAAGATGCAGGTGCCAACGTGTTTTTCCCACCGCAAGCCGACATCTTCAGGCAGTGCCTCGCCAGCGGAAATGCAGGTGCGCAACGGGGCAGTCAGGCTGCCTGATTTATCCATATGCGCAACCATCGCGGCATACAGCGTCGGAACGCCACAAAATACGGTTGGTTTTTCAGCGTTCAGCAATTCGACCACGCCATCCGGTGTAGGTCGCCCTGCCAGCAGCAGGGTGGTGGCCCCCACCGACAGCGGAAATGTCATGGCATTGCCCAGCCCGTAGGCGAAAAAGAACTTGGCTGCAGAGAAAACTACATCATCTTCGGCAATCTCAAGGACCTGTTTCCCATATGTGTCCGAGGTCGCGCGCAAAGCTGAATGGACATGTGCCACGCCCTTCGGCTGTCCGGTAGAGCCGGAAGAGTAGAGCCAAAATGCGACCTCGTCCGGGCTGACAGGCAGGGTATCAGGGGCTTCAGCCCCCGCCTTGAAATTATCATAACTGGTCGTGCCTGCAGGGGCATCACCGATGACAACTACATGACGCAAATACGGGTTCCCCTCCGTTGCCTCCTTGGCAACGTTCCACAACTCGGCGGAGACGAACAAGATGGACGCGCGGGAATCCCGCAAGATCGCATCATAGACCGAGGTCGCCAACAGCGTGTTCAACGGCACCGGAATGACACCGCCTTTCACCGCACCCCAAAATATCTGCGGGAATTCGATCTGATCCAATACCAACATCGCAGCGCGCTCTTCCGCTCGGATTTCAGCCCGCGCTAAGGCACCCGCAACCTGCCCTGCACCTGCAGCCAAATCGCCATAGGTCAGCGTTCTGCCCGTGCCAATCTCGCGAAAGGCAACCTTTCCTTTGCGCCCTTCCTCGGGGTGGCGGTCCACAAAATAGGTGGCAGCATTCGCAATCGCGGTGGCAGCTGTCATCTTAGTCCTCCCAAACATAGATGCTTTATTGTGCACTTATGGCAATGTGCCGCAAGTGACCTTGGAGTATTGGGCATTTTATTGCACTAACCCGCCGATATTTGTCCCGCATCAGATTTATCATAGATGCGATCAACCAAGTTAGCGCGGCGCATCAATATTTTGGGAAAGTTCAAGTTGCCTTTGGCCGTCACCTCTCCGTCTCCCATTGACGGAAGATCGGTCATGATGACAGCACCGGTAACTCGCGCAGCACTACCGGATGTTTTTGTTGCCAGCTCTCTCATCACAGTGCCGATTTTGTCCATCAGCGGCGCACAGATCAGGGCCCCGAAGTCGTCCGATACGTCCCAGCCTTGCGCGGCAATCGTCGCGCGGTTGGGGACGAGCAACATGCCCACTTCGTCGCGGCCCTGACCCGTCAGGACCAGATCCGAAACATAGGGTGCTAAGGCCGCCAGCAGATCCAATCGTAATTGTCCCGCGCGGACCCACGTGCCGGTCATCAGCTTGAAATCCTCAGACATGCGCCCGTCAAACATCAGCCCCCGTGCAGGGTCATTCGGATCAACCAACCGCATGGCGTCGCCGGTGATAAAGAACCCCTCCTCGTCAAACGCCTCGGCTGTTTTTGCAGGGTTGTCGTGGTAACCTTTGGTGATCGTCGGCCCCGCCACGCGAACATCGTAGCGCCCGTCTGAATCGGGGATCAATTTCACTTTCACACCCGGCAGCGGCACTCCCACGATCCCGGCCCCTTTAGCGGGTTCGTGCTGCAACAGCGCAGCAGGCGCAGTTTCGGTCAGCCCCCAAGACGAGTTGATCAGCGGCAACTGCCCACGGGTTTCCATCGCAAGGCGTTCCAGTTCGGCCCACGTTGCTTGTGGCAAGGACGCACCGGCGTAAAATATCATATCCAGTTCTGCGAAATAGCGTTCGCGTAACTGCTTGTCTGCGTTCAGCGCGGTGACAAGTTGGGCAAAGCCAACCGGCACGTTAAAGCTGATCGTGCCGGAAATCTCACGCAGGTTGGCAAGGGTTTTGTCAAACAATCCCGGCGCGGGCTTACCCTCGTCGATATACAGGCTGCCTCCGTTTGCGAGCATCAGGTTAAAGTTGTGCGACCCGCCAAACACGTGGTTCCACGGCAGCCAATCGACCAATTGCGGGGGCCGCTCCGTGACAAACGGCAATGCCTGCGCCAGTTGTGCTTGATTCGTGGTCATCATCTTTTGACTGGTCAAAACCCCCTTGGGGTCTGAGGTCGACCCCGATGTCATCAGGATTTTCGCCAGCGTATCCAGTGTGATCTGTGCGAAGGCCGCATCGACATCTGCGTCATTGGGGGTAAGCAGGCTTTTGAAATCGGTAGCACCTGTCGCATCGGGCGACGACGACAGTTTTTCCGCGCCGCTCAGGCTCTCTAGCCCAAAGGCACCTGCGTATTGGGTGGCATCTGACGCATAAACCATGCCGGGGTTCACCAGCTTGGCCACATAGTCCAGACGCGGGAGGGCGGCAGGGATCAGCGAGTATTGCTCGGCGACGGGGACAGTTGGCACGCCCACATACTGTGCCGCAAGCGACAGCAATCCGTGATCAATGCTATTGCCCGAAACTATCAGAATGGGTCTTTCCGGCCCCAGATCACGTGACAACAAATGCCCCGCGATGCTGCGCACCATTTCAAGCGCTTGCGCATAGCTGACTGTTCGCCATCCATCGCCCGACCGTTCTGCCAAAAACACCCTGTCTGGGGCCTTGGCTGCCCAATTGTGCAACCAATCACCCGTGCAGCGGGCAACCGGCCCCAGATCATAACCTGACTCCAGAAGAATTGCCCCATCCGGCCGGTCGGTTCTGATAACCTTGTGGGGTCTCAAATTGGAACTTTTGGTCATGAGTCCTCTTTGTCCGCAGCGAATAAGGCGGAGCTATTGGTGGTTTTGCCCTGCGCACATGCGCGGGGAAGGGAGAAAGTCTAGCCTGGTAGCAGGAACAGTGTGATCGCCGGGAACATCACCAGAATGATCACGCGTACGATGTCAGACCCAACAAAATACATGACCGCCTTATAGGTTTCGGTCATCGGTGTTTCGCGGTCCATCGAGTTGATGATGAACAGGTTCATCCCCACCGGTGGCGTGATAAGCCCCACCTCGACAACAATTAGCACCAGGATACCAAACCAGATCGCCAGATGTTCCGTGCTCATCCCAAAATCCATTGCCGAGATGACAGGAAAGAAGATCGGAACAGTCAGCAGGATCATCGACAAGCTGTCCATGAGGCAACCAAAGATCAAATAGAAGATCAGGATGATCGTCAGCACCAGCCAAGGGCTATAGCCCTGCCCGACCACCCAGTCGGCCATGAATTGCGGGACGCCCGAGAGCGCCAGAAAGCCGTTATAGAACCCAGCCCCAAGCACGATAAAGAAAATCATACCTGTGGTTTTCGCTGTTCCCAGCAGGCTTTCGCGCAGGACGGACCAGTTCAGACTGCCCGACAGCAACGCCGCAAGGCCAGTGCCTGCAGCCCCGATGGCGGACCCTTCGGTCGGGGTGAACCACCCCAGATAGATGCCGCCGACAACGACGAAAAAGATCACCAGAACCGGCCAAGTGTTTGCCAGCGCCTTGAACCGGTCTGCCATCGGCACCGCAGGGCGCGTACCCGCCGAATTGGGGTTCAGCCGCACATAGATTGAAATCGTGATGATATACCCAAGGGCCGCTAATATTCCGGGGATAAACGCGGCCAGGAAAAGCTTGGCGATGTTTTGTTCCGTGAGGATTGCGTAGATCACCAAAATCACCGACGGCGGGATTAAGATGCCCAAAGTGCCACCCGCTGCCAACGTCGCGGTTGAAAAACCACCTGAATAGCCATAGCGACGCAGTTCTGGCAGGGCCACTTTGGACATGGTCGCCGCTGTTGCCAACGAACTGCCACAGATGGCACCAAAGCCGGCACAGGCCCCCACAGCGGCCATTGCAACGCCGCCGCGACGGTGCCCCAGAAAGCTTTCTGCCGCTTTGAACAAGGCTGTGGACATGCCTGACAACGTCGCGAATTGCCCCATCAGCAGGAACATCGGGATGATCGACAGCGAATAGCTTGAGAATGTAGAGTAGGTTTCGGATTTGAGCTTGGCCAACAACGGGGTCGGATTACCGCCCATTGCGAAATACCAGCCGCCAAAGCCGCACAGCAGCATGGCAAGGCCGATAGGTGCGCGCAGAAATATCATCAACAACAGCACAGGGAAGGACCAAAAGCCCATTTCTAGATTGGTCACGTCAGTGTGCCCCTTGTTCGCTGGGAAGAATAGTTTCGTCTCTGATCGCCTCAATCACCCGGATCACAGCGCAATAAACAGCCACGATGCACGAGATGGTCCCGGCACCAAAGCTGGCTGCATAGGCCCACCAAACGGGGAACTGCAGAAACAAAGTCGTCTCGCCGTTACCAATATAACGTTGCATTCCCTCGAACAGCCGCCAAATGATCAAAAGGATCACAGCGGCCAGCACGACCTCCCAAAAGGCGGCGATCCAACGGTTCGCGCGACGCGACAGGAATGAAGTAAAAATATCGACGCTCGCATGCGAGCCGTAAAACTGGCAGATCGGCAGGAACGAGAAGATAGCAAAGGCGATACCTGCCTCGAGCAATTCGTAGTTGCCGTTAATCTCACCCACCCCCAGATCAAGCAATGCTTGCGACAGACCATTGAGTTGGGTTTGGAAAAATTCACTGTGAAGCACTTTGTTTATTGTGCGCCCAATGATCGAAAAAGTGGTCATCAGGATCAACACCGTCAAAACGAGCCCCCCGATAACAGCTGTAAATCGGGCAAGAAACTGGACCAGCCGATGCATATGACATCTCTTCAGTTGGGAAATCTATAAGGCGAAAGACCTGCGGCGTTAGACGCGCCACAGGTCAGTTTTTATCGTCGTCAGCTTACTTGCCGTAGGCGTCCATCAGGCCGCGGGCTTCGTCGATCAGCGCCTGTCCGTCGATGCCCTTGCTGTCCATGTCAGCAACCCAGCTGTCATAGATCGGCTGCGCAGCATCGCGCCAAACCTGCGTTTCCTCGTCAGACAGGGTCACGATGTTGTTGCCCAGATCAACGGCGATCTGACGTGCGGGGCCATCGGCATCCGATTGCGTACCACCAGCAAAGATCGAAAACTCAAGACCGGAGTTATCGTCAACGACCTTCTTCAAATCATCCGGCAGGCTCTCGTACTTGTCTTTATTCATCGCCAGAACAAATGTCAGAGTATACAGCGCAGAGCCCGAGAATTCTGTGTGGTTCTTGACCAACTCAGGCACTTTTAGTGCTGTGGTGACTTCCCACGGGATGGTTGTCCCATCGATAACACCCTTGGACAGACCTTCGGGAATCGCCGGAACCGGCATGCCAACAGGAGTCGCACCTGTGGTTTCCAAAAGCTGGTTCACCAAACGCGAACCGCCACGGATTTTCAAACCTTGCATATCGGCTGGTGTGCGCACTTCCTTGTTGGTGTGCAGCAAGCCGGGGCCATGAACCCATGTGCCCAAGATGTGCACGTCTTTGAATTCGGTGTCCTTCATGTGCTTTTCAAACATCTGCCAATAGGCAGAGCTGGCGGCACGCGCGTCTTTCACCATGAAAGGCAATTCAAACACTTCGGTCGATGGATACCGACCCGGCGTATAACCAACAACTGTCCATACGATATCGGCAACGCCATCAATCGCCTGATCCATCAGTTCTGGTGGCGTACCACCAAGCTGCATGGAAGGGTAACGCTCGATCTTGATGCGGTCGCCGCTATCTGCCTCGACCTTATCGGCCCATACATCCAACACCTGCTTTGGCACGTTGGCTTGTGGTGGCAGGAACTGGTGCAGACGCAGGGTGACTTCTTGTGCCAAGGCACCTGTTGCGCTCATCCCGACGGCAAGCGCGGCCGCAGCAACACCCATCATGGTTCTTCTGATCATCATTTTGGTTCTCCCTTTATCGTTGATCGTTACGGTGCGCGCTTGAATGCGCGCTTTCCGATTGGGTCGTTCAATATGGAGGAAAATGCGCAGATGCAGAACAATCACTTATGTGATTTGCACGACGATACATCTGCTCAGCCTCCCCTGAATCGCAGGTCTCTGAATTTTTTCAGATGACGTAGCGTTTCTTACAAAAGATTGTTAGGCGATCTAACAATCCTTGTCATTATCTTTTCGGCACTTCTTTTTGAGCAAAGCCACCTCGTCTTTTTTGCGCGGGACAAAACTGCACTTTCATGCAACTTAACGGGCCTGATTTTGTAACCGTCAAACAAATTGACCGCATAATGCAAAATAATTCACAATATCGACGCAACGTGTGCCTCAAAGGCATATTTTAAAGGGGGAGGATGGTGGCGTTACCTGGATTTGAACCAGGGACCTAACGATTATGAGTCGTTCGCTCTAACCAACTGAGCTATAACGCCATCGGCGCTTCGAATATGACGGGCCTTGGCCCTCGTCAAGGGCCAAAACCAATCTAATGTCATCAACCTGCGTCGCGAACGGTATCAATCATCAATTGAACGTTGTCAGGATTGGCGTCCGGCGTGATGCCGTGGCCCAGATTAAAGATGTGTGGCCCCTTGGAAAACGCCTTAACGATGGTGCGCGTCTCATCGATCAAGTCCTGTCCGCCGGTGACCATATGGCGTGACGCAAGGTTGCCCTGAACGCAGCCATCAACCTGAACATTTGCAGCCGCCCATTCAGCAGACACTGAATTGTCCAACGCCACGCAATCCACACCGGTTGCCTTGTGGAAACCGATGTATTTATCGCCCGCCTCGCGGGGGAAACCAATGATCGGAATGCCGGGGTGCCGCTTTTTTAGTTCTTGCGTGATCTCGCGAGCAGGTTCCAACGCGTATTTCTGGAATGCCTCTCCCGACAGCGACCCCGCCCAGCTATCAAAAATCTTCATCACTTCGGCCCCGGCGTCGATCTGTGCCGACATATATTCAATCGTTGCCTTGGTGATCAGGTTTAGCAGGGATTCGAACAGCGGGTTATCGTCAATACGCAACTGGTGCGCCGGGCCTTGGTCCTTGGTGCCCTGCCCGGCGATCATATAGGTCGCTACAGTCCATGGTGCGCCCGCAAAGCCGATCAGGGTCGTTTCCGCCGGCAAGGCCCCTACAAGGTTCCGCACGGTCTGATAGATGGGGTTCAGCGTCTCGTGGATATCGTCGACGGGTTTTAGCTTGTCGAAATCCGCTTGCGTCGTCACCGTCGACAATCGCGGGCCTTCGCCGGTCACAAACCACAGATCAGCGCCCAGCGCCTGGGGCACCAGCAAAATGTCCGCAAACAGGATCGCTGCATCAAAGCCGTAACGACGGATCGGCTGCAATGTCACCTCGGTCGCGAGATCAGGGTTATAGCACAAGGACAGGAAATCGCCCGCCACGGCCCGCGTGGCCTTGTATTCAGGCAAATAGCGGCCCGCCTGACGCATCATCCAGATCGGCGGTGTTGGCAGTGTTTCACCCGCCAAGGCGCGCAAAATAGTTTTGGTTGGGGGTGTTGTCTGCGCCATGTGTCGGCTCCTCAGGTAATCTTTTGCCTTTGGTCAAGATGTGAGGGCTGGAAGTCAAGGCGCTGGTGCCGCATTGTCCGACAAAATTGACTTCACCAAAGTGACCTTTATGCCCCTGACCTTGCCTACTCCTCAGAACCCTCTGCGCATCGGCACCCGTGGCTCCCCCCTCGCCATGGCCCAAGCCGTTGAAACCCGCGCGCGGTTGTCGACCGCGTTTGACCTGCCGCTGACAGCGTTCGAGATTGTTGTGATCAAGGTAACCGGCGACCTGATACAAGATCGGCCCCTCAAGGAAATCGGCGGCAAAGGTCTGTTCACCCGCGAGATCGAAGAAGACCTGCTGGCGGGCAAGATCGACATCGCCGTGCATTCGATGAAAGACATGCCAACGATCCAGCCGGGCGGCCTGTTGCTGGATACCTTCCTCCCGCGCGAGGACCCGCGCGACGCCTTTGTTGCCCCCCTGCTGTCTGCGCTGAATCAATTATCCGAAGGCGCAGTCGTCGGCACCTCAAGCCTGCGCCGCCGTGCGCAACTGTTGCACAAGCGTCCGGATTTGCAGGTTGTCGAATTCCGGGGCAACGTTCAGACCCGATTGCGCAAGCTTTCCGATGGTGTGGCCGAATGCACCTTCCTTGCCATGGCGGGCCTGAACCGTCTGGGAATGGAGAACGTCCCCGCGACCCCGATTGACGACACAGACATGCTGCCTGCGGTCGCCCAAGGGGCCATCGGCATCGAACGCCGCGCTGGCGACGCGGATACAGAAACATTGCTGGCCGCGATCCATGACACCCCCACAGGCCAGCGCCTGACCGCAGAGCGCGCCTTTTTGCTGACGCTGGATGGGTCTTGCGAAACCCCTATTGCCGGATTGGCCATGCTCGACGGCGATACCTTGCACCTGCGCGGCGAGGTGCTGCGCCCCGATGGCTCAGAAGTAATTGCAGGCAACCGTAGTGGTCCAATATCTGACGGCGGCCAAATGGGCGTTGATCTCGCCCAGGAACTTCTGGCTCAAGCAGGCCCGAACTTCTTTGACTGGCACGCGTCTGAATAACTATTCTAAAAAAGTTGAAACATCCCTGAAACTTCCTGTCTGCTCTTCCCGTGAATTGGACATGACCGATCAACGGTCGGCAAATAGAAATTCAGGAGTGTACCATGACTTTTACGAAAAAGATGATGACCGCGACAGCTGCATTGGCCCTCACAGCCGGTGCCGCATTCGCCGATGCACATGCAATGAACCCGATGGTTGGCGGCGCAGAAATGTCCGTTGAAAAGAACATCATTGAAAACGCTGTGAACTCTGCTGACCACACCACACTGGTCGCCGCAGTCAAGGCCGCTGGTCTGGTCGAAACACTGTCCGGCGAAGGCCCGTTCACAGTATTCGCTCCTACAAACGCAGCCTTTGAGCGTCTTGAAGCCGGCACTGTAGAGATGTTGCTAAAGCCAGAGAACAAGGACACGCTGACAAAGATCCTGACCTGCCACGTAGTCGGCAAAGCCGTAATGGCCGAAGCTCTGCAAGGCATGATCAAAGATGACGGCGGTGAGCACCCTGTACCGACATTGGGCGGCTGCACATTGCAAGCATCCTATGCCGACGACATGATGAAACTGGTAGATGAAAACGGTAACGCCGCATTTGTCACCATTGCAGACGTAAAGCAATCCAACGGCGTGATCCACGTGATCGACGGCGTGATGCTGCCCAAGCAATAAGACGCGTCAGCGCTTTACTCTAAAATTCAGGGCCGCCCCGTTCCACAAAACGGGGTGGCCCTTTCTTCATGTGCCAGATGGACAAAAATCCCGGGGGGTCCGCAAGAACGGGGGCTGGCCCCATGGCACCCTATCCGCAGATTAGACCCATTTGGCCAAGGGAGGCAGGCTCATCAGCACAGCGTTCGCATCATGCCCCGTCTCAAGCCCGAACTTTGTTCCGCGGTCATAGACAAGGTTGTATTCGGCATAAAGCCCGCGGTCCTTATCCGCGTCGGTCCAATCCTGCACTCTGCGCTTTTCGACCAATGGCAGATAGGCGGGCAAGAATGCGCGGCCAATGTCTTGGGTTAATTCAAAGTCTGCTTCCCAATCGCCCGTGCAATGATCGTCCATAAAGACACCGCCCACGCCACGCGCGCGGTGACGGTGTGGAATATAGAAATATTCGTCCGCCCATTCCTTTAGTTTGGGATAAAGAGCTAGCCCGTGCGGATCCAGATGGACCTTTTGCTGTTCATGAAAATGCGCTGTGTCTTCGGCATATTCGATGCAAGGGTTCAAATCCGATCCGCCCCCAAACCACCACGCATGGGGTGTCCAGAACATGCGGGTGTTCATATGAACCGCCGGCGCATGCGGGTTTTGCATGTGCGCGACCAAGCTTATGCCGGATGCCCAAAACCGCGGGTCGTCTTTCATTCCCGGAATGCCCTTGCGCGCCGCCATCGCAACCTGCGCACGCTCACCCAAAGTGCCATAGACAGTCGAAATATTGACGCCAACCTTTTCGAACACACGGCCGCCGCGCATAACGCTCATTAAACCGCCGCCGGCATCAGATCCGTCATCGCTGCTGCGGGTCGTCTGGGTTACTTCAAACCTGCCGGGCGCCGCATCGGACAAAGGCCCGGCGTCATGACTGTTTTCCAAACCTTCAAAGGCGTCCACGATCTGATCGCGCAAAGTGCGGAACCAATCCGCCGCGCGCGATTTTTCTGTGTCGAAACTGTCTGTCATATTTCTTGTACCTTGTTTCCTGGCAGGGTCGCAAAAACCTGACGAGCAGACTGCCTAACATTTAGTGTGCAGGCGCATCCGCCGCATCCAGAAGCGAACGTCCCCCGTCCACAACAATCACTTCGCCCGTCATAAAGCTTGAGCTATCGGCAGCCAGATATTGAATGGTGTCAGTCAATTCAGACGGTGACGCAATGCGTCCCAATGGAGTGTGACTGCGGATGTCGTCGCGCCATTCACGGTTATCCGCGACCGACGCCTTTAACGACCCGCTCATCACCGATCCAAACGCCACTGCGTTTACGCGAATGCGGTGCGGGGCTAAGGCCAGCGCCATTGAACGCGTCATTTGCTCAAGCGCGGCTGCGGCCATTGAATAGGCCATCAATTCCGGCCGTGTGTGCCGCGATGCAATTGAACTTAGGTTAATGATGCTGCCAACTGCGCCATCAGGCTTCTCTTCGGCTTGTTTTATCATTCGCTTTGACACTTGTTGCGTAAGCTGCAGCGCCGTTATGACGTTTTCCTGCCAAAGAGTCTCAATGCTGGTATCTTCGCTGTTTAACGCTTCGGTCGGCAAAAACTGCCGCGACGCATTTACAAGCACATCCACCTCGTCAAAGGCATCAATTGTCGCTGAAACCAGATTGGCAATCGTCAGGCGCTGCCGCAGATCGCCAGCAAAAAATCGGATATTGCCTTCGTCTTTTGCACCCCCCAACTGTTCGGCCAACGCCTTTTCATCCGTATCGGCGCACATAACATTGGCACCTTTGTCTGCAAACTGCCGCGCAATCGCGAGACCAATACCGTTTGCAGCGCCTGTTACGATGACGTTTTTGCCTTTTATCGAAAATGACATGAAACTCGTTCCTTATGACGCCAACTGGCGCTTACCGTCGTTTACGCAAGGGGCGCGCGGCGTGAAACAGTTTGAACCGCGCATCCCCTCCAATTTCTTCGACATGGGCAAAGCGTGTTTTCAACTCTGCCTCATAGGGGAGATGGCGGTTCGCAACCATCCACAGCTTGCCCTGCGCCGACAACATCCGCGCTGCGGCGGCAACAAAAGCCTGCCCGATCTGGGGTTCAGCAGCGCGGCCAGTGTGAAACGGCGGATTCATCACCACAGCGTCCAGAAGGTGCGGAGGCTTCCACGTTGTCGCGTCCTCCCATAAAAATTCAGCGCGATGATCGCTTACGTTTCGACGGGCACATTCCAGCGCGATATGTCCTGCCTCGACGACATACAGCTTTTCAATGCTTTTACGGGTCAACAGATGCGCCGATATGAACCCCCAGCCTGCGCCCAAATCGGCAACCTCGGCCCCGAGCTTTTCTGGCAACGCGTCCACCAAAAGCGCCGACGCCAGATCAACGCCATCTGCTGAAAACACCCCCGGCGCGGTCCAGAAACCACCATCGGTCAATTCGGGGCCCTGCTTCCAGTCGACGAAAAAATCTGCAGCCGGTTCGGCGATCCAGAACAGTTTGCCATGCGCCTTTGAAATCGGGCCTTGGATCGTCACACGATCTCGCATTGCGCGCAGGATGCTGTCAGCGCCGTCTGTCTTTTGACCGTCCACCACGACAATACCATCGCAGACCTCGCAAGCGTCGGCGATCATTGCGCGTGCCTCTGCCTTTGCACGCGGCAGGCATACGATACAGGCCGCATAGCGATCCTTGATGCTGCGTACTACGTCATAGCCACGGGCCACCCACGCGTCGTAATCCGGCTTGAAATCTTGGATAATCTGAACGCGATCTTTGTCCAATCCGGGCAAGTCGCTGTCACGGGGCGGCTGAAAGACGGCAATCGTCCCCTCAGCCGGTAAATCAAGGCCGCCGCCGTCAAGCGCCAGCTGCAAACGTGCATCAATCAAACGTTACTCTTCTTTTTCCATGGTGCATTGCAGCGGGTGCTGGTGCCGCCGGGCGAAATCCATGACCTGGGCCACTTTGGTTTCAGCAATCTCGTGACTGAACACACCCACAACGGCCAACCCTTTTTTGTGAACCGTCAGCATGATTTCAAACGCTTGGGCATGGTTTAGGCCAAAGAAGCGCTCAAGAACATGTACGACAAATTCCATCGGGGTAAAGTCGTCGTTCAACAGCATCACCTTATACAGCGGCGGCCGTTTCGTTTTGGGTTTAACTTTGGTCAGCAGATCGACGTCTTCGTCGTCGCTATCCTTGCCAGCCATAAGTATGTGATCAAGGCGCATTGCTGCTCCTGTTACGAGAGAAGTTTCAAACGAGTCGTATGTGCGTCTATATAGACTGAAACCGAAATTAGAAAAGAGGGTCTTGGAAAGATGACCAAGCGGTTAACCATGATCGGGTTCGATGCTGACGATACGCTTTGGCATAACGAACACTATTTCGTCCTCACCCAAGATCGTTTTGCCGAATTGCTGCGTGATCATACCGACCCCGATACGCTGATGGACAGGCTTCTTGTCGCGGAACGGCGCAATATTCCGCATTATGGATTTGGGATCAAAGGGTTCACATTATCCATGGTCGAAACCGCAATTGACGTTACCGATGGTAAGGTGCCAGCCCCAGTAATTGCAGAGATCCTCAATGCGGGGCGGGAAATGTTGTGTCATCCTGTGGATTTGCTGCCCCATGCACAAGAGACCCTAGAGGCGCTGCAAGGTCGTTATAAACTGGTTCTGGTTACCAAGGGTGACCTTTTAGACCAAGAACGCAAACTTGCCTTGTCTGGTCTGCGCGACATGTTCGACAGTATCGAGATCGTGTCGGATAAAACCCCCGCGACCTATACACGCATCTTCTCGCAGCATGGCGACGGGGTCGAGCGGGGCATGATGGTTGGCAATTCGATGAAATCCGACGTGGTTCCAATGGTTGATGCCGGGGGCTGGGGCATCCACGTTCCCCACGGTATCACCTGGGCACTTGAACATGCTGATACGCCCGATCACTCTCCACGGTTTCGGCAAATCGCTGATCTTTCCGAATTGGAACAAATTTTAGACTGATTTTACCGCTAAAAGTTCGGGACAAGATTCGCTTTTCTTCTGCCCACTTCCTGCCACATTCTCGCCACAATCGCTTCTCTAGTGGCTTTGCACGCCGGACCACCTAAATGTGCCTCACACAATATTCATCTTTTAATGTGATCCTTGATTTCAAAGGGTTTATCGAAAAAATGACATGTGGTATGCTAACCTTAATAATTAGTGGCCAGTCGAAAAATCGGCGGTCCGAGGCAGAGCAAAGGCAGTTATCATGAGAGCGCGGCGCGTGCAGCCAGCCCGGTATGGGCTATTTATTCTTGCGGCTATTTGGATCCTAGTGGTGCTACCGCTAAGCGCTATGGCAGCCCCCTACGCCGCGTATGTAATTGACGCTCGGACAGGCGAGGTTCTGCATTCTCGCAACGCCGATACCCGATTGCATCCAGCATCACTCACAAAAATGATGACACTCTATATCGCGTTTGACGCAATCAAACGCGGTGAAATCTCGCTCGACTCAAAAGTGACGATCAGCAAGCATGCTGCGTCGGAACCACCCAGCAAGCTTGGCATGCGGCCGGGTCAGACAATTGCGCTGCGTTATCTTATTCGCGGTGCGGCGGTGAAATCGGCGAATGACGCCGCCACTGCAATAGGCGAGGCTATCTCGGGATCCGAAGCCAAGTTTGCACGCCGAATGAACCGCACCGCCAAGGCGCTTGGCATGACCAACACCACCTTCAAAAACGCCCACGGCCTGACTGAATCGGGCCACATGTCGACAGCGCGCGATATGACGACGATGGGCCGCCATCTGCTTTATGACTTTCCCGAATATTATAACCTGTTTTCCCGGATTACCGCCGATGCCGGTGTTCGCAAGGTCAGCCACACAAATCGCCGTTTTCTAGCAGCTTACAAGGGCGCCGACGGGATCAAGACCGGATATACACGGGCTGCGGGCTTTAACCTGACCGCATCGGCAGAGCGTGGGAATGAACGCGTAATCGTAACAGTCTTTGGCGGTACATCGACCACAGCACGGAACGCGAAAGTCGCCGAACTGATGGATCTTGGCTTCCGTCGCTCCCCATCCAAAGCGCCGCTGAACAAGCCAGCGAAACCCGTCTATGCAGATATCGAAGATACGCCTGTCGCGAACAATTCCGGCAGCACCCCCGGCGGTGCAGGCAAGACTATTCGCCTGGTTGGTGCCGTCACGACGTCAAAGCGCCCCCATCTGCGCCCCACCACAGAGGACGCGGTTGTTATTGCCACCGCAGAGGCACCACAAGCCACCTCTCCTTTGCTGTCCGAAGACATTACAGCCGCAATCGCGCAAGCTGTTGCAGCTGTTCCGGCAGAGGCCGTGCAAACTGCCAGCCTCGCCTCGGTCTCTCCACGCCCCACATCCCGTCCAAAGGGCCTGATCGCGTCGATCAATCCCGCCAAGGCCCTGAAAAAACCGCAACAGCAAGAGGTGGTTACACGCGTCTCAACATCTGGCGGGCGTCATTGGGGGGTCAACGTGGGCCGGTTCCCAAGCCGCTATGCCGCCGAGAAGGTTCTCGTGAAAACAGCCCTCTCCGAAATATCGACACTTGACGGGACACTGCGCAAAGTTGTCCAGCGCCCCCAAGGGTATGATGCAAATTTCCTTGGTATGACGCGTGAAACCGCTGACCTTGCTTGCCGCAGATTGGCTGCCCGCAACGTAAGCTGCTTTATGATCGGGCCGGGTTAATAAGTCCGTCACGGAATAAAACCGCATAAGATCACTACGCCGCTTGCCACAGATATTCAGGCCGAAACGGCCGCCTCTACGCCCGTATCATGAATAAACTGGTTCAGGTGGCAGCCTGCAACAATGCACGGGTGTAGTCCGACGCGGGGTTGTCATACAACGTATCAACGTCGCCATATTCAACGACATCACCGCGCTTCATCACCACAACCTTGTGCGACATGGCGCGCACCACTTTCAGATCATGACTGATGAACAGATAGGCGAGTCCGTATTTCCGTTGCAAGTTCCGCAATAGGTCAACGATTTGCACCTGCACTGTCATATCCAGCGCCGAGGTAGGTTCATCCAGAACCAACAAGCGCGGGCGTAGCACCATTGCACGCGCGATCGCGATGCGCTGACGTTGCCCGCCCGAAAACTCATGCGGATAGCGGTCCATCGTTGTAGGGTCCAACCCCACCTCGACCATCACATCGCGCACCAGCTCTCGTTGGTTGCGTTCGGGGTCCACATTGTGAACCGTCAGTCCCTCGGCAATGATCTGCATACAGGTCATACGTGGCGACAGACTGCCGAAGGGGTCCTGAAATACGATCTGCATGTCTTTGCGCAGCCGTCTTAATTCACGGGTCGACCAGCCACGCACGTCCTGACCCATATAGCTGATTCCGCCCTCAGAAGCGATCAACCGCATGATCGCCAGGGCCATCGTTGTTTTACCTGAACCGGACTCGCCAACAATTCCGACTGTTTCACCGGCACGAACGGTCAGGCTGGCGTCGTTCACGGCCTTTACGTGATCGACCGTTTTACGCAGGAAACCCTGTTGAATCGGAAACCACACCTTCAGATGCTCTGTGCGGGCAATAACTTCTGCATCATCCGGCACGGGGTCAGGACGGCCGGACGGCTCTGCACCCAGTAGTTTTTGGGTATATGGATGTTGAGGATTGTTAAAAATTTCCGCCGTTGGACCCTGTTCGACGATCTCGCCTTTTTGCATCACGCAAACGCGGTCCGCGATGCGCCGCACGATGCCAAGGTCGTGGGTTATGAACAATAGACCCATCCCCTCGCTGTCTTTGAGGTCTTTCAGCAAATCCAGAATCTGCGCCTGAATGGTCACGTCCAGCGCGGTTGTAGGTTCGTCTGCGATCAGCACGTCGGGTTTGTTGGCCAGCGCCATCGCGATCATCACGCGCTGGCGCTGCCCGCCCGACAATTGATGTGGATAAGCACCCAACCGGCTTTCTGCATCGTTGATCCCGACCTTGGCCAGCAGTTCAAGGATACGGTCCCGCGCAGCCGCGCCTACGACACCTTGATGCAGCGCCAGTGATTCCCCCAACTGCTTTTCAATGGTGTGCAGCGGGTTCAGCGATGTCATGGGTTCTTGGAAAATAAAGCTGATGTCGTTGCCGCGAACTTTGCGCAGCAGCTTGTCCCCTGCCCCGATCATCTGCTGACCGTCATATAGAACGGACCCCGACACCTCGGCGCTGTCCCCAAGAAGGGAAACGGTGCTCAGCGCTGAGACAGATTTACCGGAACCGGATTCGCCTACCAAAGCGACGGTTTCACCGCGGTTGAGCGTGAAACTGACACCTCTGACTGCATGCGTTACCGCGCCCTCTTGGCGAAACGACACATTTAGGTCTTTGACTTCAAGCACCGCGGATGTTGACTGATTCATGGTACAAATATCGCCACAGCATAAACGCCCCATGCTGCCATCAACGCGCAGAGCAAGCGAAGCCAGACCGGCGGTAACTTAATCAACGCGACGCTCCAACATCCAAGAAGAACAACTAGGGTATTGGGAAGAAACCGTGTTTCAAGAACCCCGAACAAATAGCCGACCGTATCCCCCGGTGCCATAAATACGGCGCGGATCAGCCACAGGGTAACGCCAATCGCTACGGTCACCGAAACGGCATAGACAATCGTGGCAAACACATCGGGAACAGAGCTGCGCGTTTCGGCACTCATGAGAACGTCTTTCTTGGGTCAAACGCATCGCGGATTCCTTCGAAGATAAAGATCAGCAATGACAACATAATTGCAAAGGTGAAGAACGCCGTAAACGCAAGCCAAGGCGCTTGCAGGTTCTGTTTGGCTTGTAGGGTCAGCTCCCCCAATGAAGGGGCCGAAGAAGGCAAACCAAAGCCCAGAAAATCGAGGATAGCCAGCGTGCTGATGGTACCCGTGATAATAAATGGCAGCATCGTCAACAGGGCAACCATCGCATTGGGCAACATGTGGCGGAACATGATCGTTATGTTCCCCACCCCAAGGGCGCGGGCCGCGCGCACATATTCAAGGTTCCGCGCCCGCAAAAATTCCGCGCGCACTACCCCAACGAGTGATGTCCAACTGAACAGCACCAACAGGAACACCAACAGCCAAAAACTGCGCCCCAGAATTGCGAACATAATGATGATCACATACAGCGACGGGGTCGACGACCAAATCTCGATCACCCGCTGGAAAATCAGGTCAGTCCATCCCCCAAAGAACCCTTGGACCGCGCCAGCAATGATGCCGATCAACGAAGCAGCCCCCGTTACAATCAAAGTGAACAGGATCGACAAGCGAAAGCCATGGATAACCCGGGCCAGAACGTCGCGTTTGGTGCCATCTGTGCCCAGCAGGTTTTGACGGTTTGGCGGCAATGGCGCGGCACCGGGACGATCAACCGCAGTATTGAACGAATAGGGGATCGGCGGCCAGACCGACCAGCCCTTTTCAATCGCAGTGCCGTCAATCTGGCCGTCTAGCGCGTCTTGGATCAACAGCTCGGGATCATCAAAACAGGCGTCCATGCCACCGGTCGCGATCAGGCATTTCACCTCGGGGTCGCGGTAAACAGCCTCGGTTTGAAAGTCACCGCCGAATGCTGTTTCGGGATAGAACTTGAAAATCGGCATATAATATTCGCCGCGATAGTTCACCAAGATCGGCTTGTCGTTCGCCACAAACTCGGCAAACAACGAAACACCGAATAGGATCGCAAAGATCCAAAGGCTCCAATAAGCGCGGCGGTTGCGGGTGAAATTGCGCCAGCGGCGTTGGTTGAGGGGGGATAATGCCATCAGATCAACCCTCGCGCCGTTCAAAGTCGATCCGAGGATCCACAAACACATACATCAGGTCAGACAAAATGCCGACGACCAGCCCGATCAGGCCAAAAATAAACAAGGTGCCAAAAACGATTGGATAATCACGAGCGACTGCCGCCTCAAAGCCCAATCGTCCCAGCCCATCAAGGCTGAAGATCGTTTCGATAATAAGCGACCCACCAAAGAAAACGCCGATAAACACAGCTGGGAAACCTGCGATCACAATCAGCATCGCATTGCGAAAAACATGGCCATACAGCACCTTGCGTTCCGACAACCCCTTGGCCCGCGCTGTCATCACATACTGTTTCTTGATCTCATCCAGAAAGCTGTTTTTCGTTAGCAAGGTCAACGTCGCAAAGGCCGAGATCGTCGAGGCCAGCACCGGCAATGCGATGTGCCAGAAATAGTCGCCAACCTTCGCCAGAGGGCTTAGCTGATCGAAATCATCCGAGGTCAAGCCGCGTAAGGGGAAAATCTGCCAATAGGATCCACCTGCAAACAGCACAAGTAACAGGATCGCAAACAAGAATCCGGGGATCGCATAGGCTGCGATAATCGCGCCGGATGTCCATGTATCAAAGGCCGTTCCGTCCTTGACCGCCTTGCGAATGCCCAATGGGATAGACACCAGATAGGCAATGACCGTCGACCATAGCCCCAGCGTGATCGACACCGGCAGCTTTTCCTTTATCAGCTCAATCACACTAATCGACCGGAAATAGCTCTCTCCGAAATCGAACCGCATATAGTTCCACATCATGCTAAAGAACCGCTCTACGGGGGGTTTGTCGAAACCGAATTCTTTCTCAAGCTCGGCGATAAATTCGGGCGGCAATCCACGCGCGCCAACATAATTTTCACTGGCCGTCGCAGCATCCGCGTTGCCTGCGTCGTTACCACTGCCCGAGAACCCCTCGAACACGTCACCGCCGCCTTGAATCCGCGCGATCGCCTGCTCAACCGGGCCACCGGGCACAAACTGTACCAGCGCAAAGTTGATCAACATGATCCCGATCAACGTCGGTATAATCAGCAAAAGCCGTCTAAGAATATAAGCGCCCATATGCGGCGTTTACCTCAGCGCGCCCGCGGCACGCAAGGCCGCAGCTTTGTCTGCGTTGTACCACCAGAAATCAAGGTATCCCAAGCCATACGAAGGCTGGGTTTCAGGGTGCTCGTACTGATTGTAGTATGCTGTCCAAAAGCTGTCGTTGTACCACGTTGGGATCATAATGAACTCGTGGCGCAGGGCGCGGTCCAGCGCCATCATGCTGGCATCTTCTTCTTCTTTGGTTTGCGCGGCCAAAGATACCTCGATAATCGCGTCAACCATCGGGCTGGCCAGACCTGCGGGGTTAAACAGGGAATAATTGGCCGCCTCTGAACCATAAAGCTGTGCCAATCCGGTCCCAGTGCCCAAGAACGGACGGTAACCATCAAACACAAGGTCATAGTCACGATCCCGTTCGCGGGCTGTATATTGTGAACTGTCGACTTTTTCCAGAACCGCATCGATGCCCATATTCGTCAGGTTCGACATAAAGTTTTCGACCACCGCAGACAGCGTTGCTGACCCCGAGGAGTTCAGTAAAAAGGTCAAACGCAGCGGTTTGCCGTCTGCGCCGTACCGTTTACCGTCGTTGCCCACCGCCCATCCGGCCTCATCCAGCAGCTTCATCGCGCGGCGCAGATTGCGGCGGTCCAACAGGCGGGACGCGTCGGATGTATGCGGGATCACCGCGTCTTCGGTCAGCATTTCCGGCGCGATTACGTCGCCAAGCCGCTCGAGAAGGGCCAACTCCATGCCTTGCGGTTTTCCAGCGGCCATCAAAGGCGTATCTTGGGTGAATGACGCGCGTGGCTTGAACAACCCGTATTGCAGAGATTCATTCGTCCATTCAAAGTTGAACCCCAATGCTACGGCCTCGCGCACCCGCTTGTCCTTTAATATCTCTCGGCCAAGGTTGAAAATAATCCCTGATGGCGTTGGTGGCGATCCATCAGGAATGTCTTCTTTCACCACATATCCCGCCGTGACCTTGGGAAAGTCATAGGCTGAGGCCCATTGTTTGGAATTCCCCTCGGTGCGGAATGTGTACTCGCCTGCCTTAAATGCCTCGAATGCAGAGTTCTCGTCACCGAAGTATTCAATACGAATCGCATCAAAGTTATTGCGGCCCACGTTGAACGGCAGATCGGCACCCCAATAGTCAGGGTTACGTTTGTAGACGATGCGACGGTTCACATCGATCTCGTCGATCATATAGGGGCCCGACCCCGGTGATGTCATCAAACGGGATTCATCCAGCCGTGCGCCGGATTCCTCGTACCATTTCTTGGACCACGCAGGCACGCCGCCCACCTGATCAATCAGGCTGCGGCGCGAAATACCGGGGGTAAAGTAGAATTTGACGGTATAGTCATCAATCACCTCGACCTTTGGAATGCGCTGGCGCACAGCATCGGCATAGGATTTCAGGCCCTGATCCAATAGCAAGTTGTGGCTGAATGCGATGTCATGCGCCGTCACCGGATCGCCCGTCGAAAACTTGGCATCCTTGCGCATGTGAAAAATCACCCAATCTTTGGATTCGGGATATTCAAGGCTTTCACACAGCAGGCAATAGGCTTCGCCGTACACGTCAGCCGGTGCTGCTTCGTTGCCTGTCCCCTCGCCCAGCAGGCTTTCGTACATGATAGTGCTTAACGCGCCGCCACGGCCCTTGCGGGAATAGGGGTTCATCGAATCAAATGTCCCAAGTGTCGAGATTGAAATCTCGCCGCCCTTGGGGGCATCGGGGTTCACATAATCGAAATGCGGATAATCCGCCGGATACTTCAGATCGCCATAAAACGAATATCCGTGACTGCGGATCATTTTTTCGTCCTGGGCATAGGCAGCGACGCCGATCAGCATCGCCCCCAATGCTAAAAAAGCCACCCAAAAGGCTTGCGATGTCATAGCGCGGGCGCGAATTTCTGCGCGGGCATGTGTAATGGGCATCAGGCTTTCCTTTACATAAATATTGTGTCGTACGGTTCCGTTTCTGCGGCCAAGCTAACGGGGCAGAACGCCAAGTTACAAGTTGCGAATATGTTATTTGACCGAAATCAGAGGCTGGAAACGCAAAAGGCCGCCCACAGTGGGGCGGCCCTTCGGAAATCTGTATGACAGCTTAGTTATCAAGGCTGTCGAGATAAGCGATCACGTTCGCGCGGTCTTCAACTTTGGGCAGACCTGCAAAACCCATTGTCGTACCCGGCGCATATGCAGCTGGCTTTGTCAGAAATTTGTTCAGGTTCTCAGGAGTCCAAACCTCGGCGACCTTTTCAAGATTGCCAGAATAGGCACCAAAACCTTCAGCGCTATCCACTTCGCGACCAACAACACCGTACAGGTACGGGCCTACAGCGTTTTCGCCTTGTGCCACTTTGTGGCAAGCACCGCATTTACGGAATACTTTCTCACCCGCACCAATATCGGCTGATGCCAAAACTGCCGAAAAATCAACGCCGTCTTCAGCGGGGGCAGCCCCATCAGTCGAGGCAACCTCAACAACGTATCCAGCGTCACCGTGCACTTCGTTGTGGTAAAGTTCTTCGCCGGCAAATTTGCCAAGCAAAAGAACAAGCCAAGCTCCAAAAAGGCCGGCAGCTACTTTAGTGATCGTCATTGTATCGAACATGCGTGAAGGTCCATCGTTGGTATTCGGGCATTGCGTTGACCGCGTATCTATTGCTTTCCCTCAGTCGGGGCAAGGTGTAGTTACCGCGACGAAACGCCCACAATGGTAAAGGTCTGATAAAGGACGCCCGAAATGAGCCAAAAAAATGCACCTCGCATCGCTTTTCAGGGCGCTTTAGGCGCTTACAGCCACGAGGCATGCCTTCAGGCGCGCCCTGATATGATTCCCGTACCGTGCCTCACATTCGAGGATGTTTTTCACGCCGTCAGCGAAGGCCGCGCCGATCTGGCGATGCTGCCAGTTGAAAACACGACTTATGGACGGGTGGCCGATATTCACCGTTTGCTGCCAGAAAGCGGCCTGCACATCATCGACGAGGCATTTGTTCGCGTGCGGATCAGCCTGATGGCCAATCCCGGTGTCGCGCTTGAGGACATCAAACAGGTCCGCGCCCATATGGTTTTGATCCCGCAAGCCCGCAGCTGGTTGGATAAACACGGAATCGGAGCAGAGTCTGCAACAGATAGCGCGGGTGCCGCACAAGAATTGGCCGCCTCTGACGAGCGCACCATCGGGGTGCTGGCCAGCGAAGTCGCTGCTGGCATCCACGGCCTAACCGTGCTGGCGCGGAACATCGAAGATCTGGATCATAACACCACGCGGTTCTTGCTTATGGCACCGGAAATCGACATGTCGCGCCGTGCCGAAAAAATGCTGACAACTTTCGTTTTTGAGGTGCGCAACATTCCGGCCGCTTTGTATAAGGCGATGGGCGGGTTTGCGACAAATGGCGTCAACATGACCAAGCTGGAAAGCTATATGGTCGGCGGATCCTTTACTGCGACGCAGTTTTATTCGGATATCGAAGGCCACCCAGACGACCCCGCCGTTCAACGCGCGCTTGAGGAACTGGGGTATTTCACCAATATGCTAGAAATTCTGGGCGTCTATCCTGCCGACCCCGGCAGACAAGGCTTGTAAGTCGTCAGGGCTTATAAGGCTCCGGGGTCTGACCGCTTAGCTTAGCGTGTTTTTTCGGGCCTGCTGGAAACGGTCGTCCATTTCTTTGGCATAGTCGCCCACCCGTTCTTTAAATTTCTTTGTCAAAGACGTCTTGGCTAGTTTCAAAGATTGCACCAACAAACGCGCCGACAAAGTTTTCGGTTTGATTTCGAGGGTGGTCACAATCCGCGTGCGGCTGCGGGACAAAGCCATCAATTCAAAACACATCTCGCCAGCCAATCCCGGAGACACGGTTTCAAGACGCATCTCGGTGGGGTTTTCAAATGTCACCATTTCGATTTCGACTTCGCGGCGTTTGCCGCGCATGTCAAATGCGGCGTCCCATTTCATGCCAACGCCCGGCTCGGTCAGCTTGTCCACCCGCTGGACTTCTGCCCCGCGCCGCATGGCAGCGCGTTCGAACTTGTCGAACTCGCACAACATGCTGAACACTGCATCAATAGGTGCCTCGATATCCTCTTTTGTCGAAAACTTCATTCTTTCGCCCGATCATTTTCTCGAAACATCGCCTCAATCGAGGGTATCTGCAAGCCAGTTTTCTAATAGGAAATGTGCGATGGCCCCTTTTCGTGCCGGCAAGATGGTCGTGTGCTGCCCAGAAAATACGTCCATCATCTCTTCTCTGGTTACCCAAACCGCGTCTTCGATTTCTTTTGGTTCAATCGTAATTTCCCGACTTGTTGCAGTACCGGCACAGCCAAACATAAGGGATGCAGGAAATGGCCACGGCTGGCTCGCCAAATAGGTGACCTCGTTAACGGTCACGCCGGATTCCTCGAAGACTTCGCGGCGCACAGCGGCTTCCAGCGTTTCGCCTGGTTCAACAAAACCGGCGAGCAGCGAATACATGCCCGCAGGCCAGCCGGGCGACCGTCCCATGAGGACAGAATTGCCATGCGTGATCAGCATAATCACGACAGGGTCGGTGCGTGGAAAATGCGAGCCCCGACATGCCGGACAATTGCGTTGCCAGCCGGCGTCATTGATCACCGTCTCGAACCCGCAGCGGGCGCAGAAGCCGTGGCTGTCATGCCACGCCAAGATCGCCTTGCCCGTTGCGGCAAGCTCTGCGTCTCGGGGGCCCAACCACGTCATCACCCGCCGCAATTCAACAAAAACATATTCCGGTGGCAGCATCGGATGATGTTGCTCGCTTGGGTCCAGAAACTGGCCTAGCTGACGGGGGTCAACGTCATCCGGCATCCACTGCGAAAGGTCATAGGCAAATCGCGCAGCGCCGTCTTCGCGACCCAGCAGGATTGGTGTATCACTGGCGTCTTTGAGGGCAGGATGATCAAGCGGCAGACGTACGAGGGAAGCAGGGCGCGTCGGATCAATCAAAATCTTGCCCCGCCAAAACAAGATCGCACGGGCTGCACTGTCCGCCTTTAGCGCTGCAACAGCTTCTTTATCGCCACGCACTTCGCCTGCGCGGTCAAGCGATGAGCCTCCGAATGTAACTGTCTCAGCGTGTTTCATATTGCCCCCAAACCTTGATCACACCCTGAGTAGGGGGCATCAGTCCCAAAGCCAAGCCCAGCAAGAACGCATCAATTTCATATTTTCAACCAAAATTAGAACACTATGCTATAGACTCAATTATAAGTTATTTGGAGACACCTTGGTAATGCGCAAAATTCATCGGCCTCAGTGCCATTCCATCGCCAGTGTGAAAGCGGCATAATTACCGTGGATCAGTTCACGGCCAAGCTGCGCATTCTGGCAACAACAGATCTTCATATGATGCTGGTTGCGCATGACTATACCTCAGATACCCCGAGCAATGGAGCAAGCTTGGCGGGGATCAGCACTTTGATCACAAAAGGTCGTGCCAATGCGCAAATGGAAGGGCGAGCCGCCGTCTTGTTTGATAACGGTGACTTTTTGCAAGGGACGCCACTGGCGGATTGGCAAAGCACCCAACCGGTCAAGGACACGCATCCGATTGCTCGTGTGTTCAACGACTTAGGTTACGATGCGATTGGTCTGGGCAATCACGATCTGGACTATGGCACGACCTATCTGGACCAAGTGGTGAATCTGATAGATGCCCCCACAGTGTCGACCAACCTTAGGGCGGATATCGTTCCAGGCATCAAAAAACATGCCATGCTGTCAAAAACGGTTGCGACACCGCAAGGACCGGCGACGATCCGTCTTGGCGTGGTGTCGGCGCTTCCGCTTGAAACCGCGATTTGGAACAAGTCACAGCTGCCAAGCGGCACAAGCATTGAAGACCCGTTCGCATCGCTGACCGATGCTACCCGCCAGTTGCGCAAGCAAGGTGCTGACCTGATTATTGCCTTGGTGCATATGGGCATGGACCAAAATGGCACTGCAAAACTTTCAGGAAACAATGGCGCGTGGGCCTTGGGCCAAATGCCTGAGATTGATGTCGTGATTGCGGGGCATACGCATCAACGCTTTCCCCTAGACCCCATTTCGGGGGATCATCCTGTAGCAGACCGCCCAACTGTGATGCCTGGCAACGCCGCATCCGATCTTGGTGTGATCGATCTTGATCTTGTCCAAGCGCGCGACGGCCGTTGGCAGATCAGGCACCATACCAGCCAGCTTTGGCCAAATACGGACGCCATTATTCCGGACCCAGCTATTATCAGTATCAATGCCGCGTCACATCAAGCCACGCGGGCGTACATTGCCCAAAAGGTAGGGAATATTCCCTATGATATACACAGCTATTTCGCCCTGGTTCACCCTGGAAGAACCCTTGCCCTCGCAGCCCGCGCCAAGGCGATCGCCGTAAGCAAAGCCTTGTCACAGCTCGAATTTGGCCACCTGCCCGTTCTAGCAACCGCGACGACACGGGCGGCTGGCGGGGCAATGGGGCCATCGAATTATATTCACATCGCGAAAGGCCCTGTATTACGCAGGCATCTATCGAATTTCACCCCCGCCACCAACCGCATTTGTGCAGTGCCGGTCAACGGTGCCGATCTGCGCAACTGGCTTGAGCATTCCGCAAGTGTTTATAACCAATTGCTTCCTGACGCGCCGGAACAGCCCTTGCTTGACCACAACAACCCCAGCTTTATCTTCGATACGATATACGGGCTGGACTATGAGATTGATCCGTCCCGCCCGATTGGTCAGCGGATCAGCAACCTGAGAATCAAGAACACACCGATCACACCGGATCAAAGATTTATCATAGCCACGAACCAGTTCCGTGCAGCAGGGGGTGGTGGGTATGATGCCCTCAACCTTGCAGAGCCGGTATTTCAATGCGACTTGACGCCGACGCAGTCTATCACCCAGGCGTTGCAAAATGATGATTTCGCTGAGTGGATGGAAACAGTCTCGTGGCGGTTGATCTGCGATGGTATGCGCAAGGGCGTCTTCGAGTGCAGTCCGAATGCGGCTCACTATTTTCATGAAATCAAGGGGCTCGCCCCTAAAATCCTTGGCCACACGGAAACCGGATTTGATCGCATTCAGGTCACCTTGTGAACCTTGCACTTTGAAAAGCGCTATACTATATGGGCATTGAGAGGTTGGTGCGGGCAGGTGCCTCGCCAACCCGGTCAGATCCGGAAGGAAGCAGCCGTAACGAGCCCCACTTGGGTCGTTATCAGCCTCTCACCTCAGCGTATTTCGCAAAGCGGAATGCGCGTAGCCTCGGCAGCGTCATCCGCAGGATGACACAAAAAGGGCATTTCCCATATCTTGCAAACGCCTCATCATCCAATATGCTTGGGCGCATTCCGCACGTGTGCTTTGTTGGCCAAGTTACCCTTCTGTAACCTGGCCATTCTTATGATCGTGTTTTAGCGAGTTGACGCCTACAACCGGTCAGCGGCAAACGTATCGCATTGACCGACCTGACCGCTGTCATACCCGCGTTGGAACCAGCCTGATCTTTGTGCCGATGTCCCGTGGGTAAAGGTATGCGGCTGCGGTGCACGCCCTGCTTGCTGTTGCAGATAGTCATCGCCAATCTTGCGAGCAGCATTTAGCGCTTCGTCCAGATCGCCACGCTCCATCAGGCCTTTGACGTTCTTCGCCCAAATTCCCGACAGGCAGTCGGCCATCAGCTCCAACCGAACCGTAAGCGCATTAGCCTCGGCGGTTGAGGATTGCCGACGCAGCGCATCAACCTTGGGCAATATACCCAACTGGTTCTGCACGTGATGCGCGACTTCATGGGCAATGACATAGGCTGCGGCAAAGTCACCACCGGCCCCCATACGCTGCGCCAGCATGTCAAAAAACTGTGTGTCCAGATAAGCCTTTTGATCTGCCGGGCAGTAGAAAGGCCCCGATGCACCTGACGCGCCGCCGCAAGCGCTTTGCGTCACGCCCGAGAACACGACCAACTGTGGGGGCACATATTCACGGTCCAGTTGGTTGGGGAACACATTGCCCCACACGTCTTCGGTCGTGGAAAGCACCCGCGCTGAAAACTGTGTGGCCTGAGAATGCTCCTGGCTTACCTGCGTGCCCTGCTGCGTCTGGCCGCCACCAGCGCCGATCAAAGGCGACACATCAATGCCCGTGAAATAGCCGATCGCCAGAACGGCTAGCACCCCGACCAGCCCCAGACCGCCTGCGCGACCGCCACGACCGCCACGTACTTCAACATTCTTGCTTCGCCGTATCCCTCTCAGCCGCATAGCGTGGCCCCCCATGTAAAATTCAATCAGTTCATTCAAGTTTAACCCTTAGCAGGCTGCGCATTCAACGCTTATCAATCTGTGCCCCAACAACGGTGGACGCTGGCCCGCCCTCGCCTTATCTTGTGATGCAACCCGAATCCCCGAAGGACCCCCATGTCAGCACCCTCCGCCTACCGCGTTCTTGCCCGCAAATACCGGCCCGAGACATTTACCGATCTGGTCGGACAGGATGCCATGGTGCGGACCCTGAAAAATGCGTTCGAGGCCGACCGTATTGCGCAGGCATTCATTATGACTGGCATCAGGGGCACTGGCAAAACCACCACCGCACGGATCATCGCCAAGGGGATGAACTGCATCGGTCCGGATGGTGAGGGTGGTCCGACCACCGAACCCTGCGGGGAATGCGAACATTGTGTGGCCATCATGGAAGGCCGCCATGTCGACGTAATGGAGATGGACGCCGCATCAAACACCGGGGTCGGCAACATCCGCGAGATCATTGACAGCGTGCACTATCGCGC
>RCMY010000223.1_pt1 | contig 87281 bp, 78 predicted proteins | sample 2041341 | NCBI WGS metagenome assembly RCMY01 (sample SAMN09708234, study PRJNA481090) | Marine sediment metagenome, whole genome shotgun sequencing project. | reverse complement strand
TGGGGTTTCCCCATGTGAGAGTAGCACATCGCCAGGCTCCCATTCAAAAAAACCCGTATCCGCAAGGACACGGGTTTTTTTACGTCTGCAGAAAAGAAAAGTTAAGGGAGTTCATTCTGGCTCTAATCTTGCTTTAGTCTAAGTTGAGTATAAAAATAATGTAAGCGCAAGGGCACTACTTTAGTCTTTTCTTTCACGATAAAATCGGATTAGTAAATCATCCACTTGTTTATACGGAGTCGTTAATTGTAATTTATCCTGATGTATGCCTGCTTACAGTGCATTTTATTGAAGATTGCTACAATAAATGGAATTAGGTTTTACACAGTTAAAAGTCATTGGGTAAAGTTATTACGACATTTGCGCCTCAAGAGGGGGCGCCTATAATTGACATATTTAGCATTACTTTGTCAATAATGACATTTTTAATCGACAGTAATGGGTTTATATAGTGTTAGTTTTTATTAACGGTTACATTTAGGAGGTTTTATGTCTGCAGAAAGAGCGTTAACTGCATTTGGTGGCTTTATGATACTAGTATCAGTAGCCTTAACGGTTTGGGTGCATCCTAACTTTGTATGGTTTACGGTATTTATTGGGGCGAATTTGTTTCAGCAAAGCTTCACCGGTTTTTGTCCTGCAACCATTATTCTTAAAAAGTTGTTTGGTTTTAAATCTGAAAGAGAGTTGGCCATGGCCAGCAAAGGCTAGTTTGTTTCGTAGTGTATGCGCCTTTTACTAATAATCGGCGCATTCTTCATTCATATTTGATATCAAACTTTTGTAACTTCCGGTACAGAGTGCGCGTACTTATACCGAGCTTTTCAGCTAAGTCGTCTATGGGTAATTTTTGTGTGTTGCACACTTCTGTCAAATACTCCTGTTCAGCTTTATCTAAAGACACTAATTGAGTTGTTTGTTTAACACGCTTAGTAACCTTGCTAAATACTTGGTCGGGTAAATCTTCTTCCGTTATTACATCTTCGTTAGCTAATAACGCTGATTGTTCAACCACGTTTTTCAATTCACGAATATTTCCTGGGAAGTCGTATGTTCGAAGTTTATCAAGTGCTGCCTGACTAAATCTTTTATGTCGTAGTTCGGAAAGACTAAGAAAATGTAGGGCTAACGAATCAATATCATCTCGGCGTTCAGATAATGCAGGTAGCATAATTGGAAACCCGGCAATTCGATAGTATAAATCTTGTCGAAAGAGACCTTGTTCGACAAGATCTAATAGATTTTTATGGCTAGCACAAATAAGCCGGAAGTCAGCCTTACGCTGCTTCAGGCCTCCTACCGATCTGTAACAATGGGTTTCGAGTAAACGCAGTAACTTAACTTGCATACTTAGTGGTACATCTGCTATTTCATCAAAGAACACTGTTCCACCGTGGGCAATTTCAATTAAGCCTTTTTTCGCATGCGTTGCGCCAGTAAAGGCACCTTTTTCGTGCCCAAAAAGTTCGGATTCAAATAAATTTTCGTTTAAGCCTGTGCACTCAATCACTACAAACGGTTTTTCTGCCCGTCTGCTTGATTCATGCAGTGCCTTTGCAACTAACTCTTTACCGGTGCCGGTTTCTCCGTGTAATAACAAAGAAATTTCTGATTTTGCAGCACGATTTATTTTCGTCAGCATATTCTTAAAAGGAGCTGATGCACCAATCATTTTGTTATCTCTTGAATCAGCTGATGCAAAGTTGATCCGATCGAGTATCTCTAAAAATCCAGTTGTAATGCCATGTTCGTCCTTGATCGGTTTCATTAAAATATCACAATAGGTTTTACCTACCTCGGTATTATGAATATGAACAACGTTGCTTGCGCGGTTAGTTTCAATGCATTGTGCGATAGGACAATCTTCACCGTGCTTATCACATGGCTGAGAATGGCCATGAGAGATTTCAAAACACCGACTTTTACCTACAATAACCTCGTTTTCATAGGTGCTTCGATAAGCTTCATTAACTGCTAATATCTTGTATTCGGTATTTATAAAAATGGCGGGTTTATCAATTGCATTAATCATAGACTGAACTATATGAATATTCATATGATGTATTATTCTAATGACATAGTTGACAAGTACTTTGTCAAACTTGGCAAGGAATGCAAGTTATTTCTTATTTTGATTAATTATTTATAAATTAATACATTAAATTCAATAGCTTAAATTATATGCATATCTGGCACGGCTCTTGTTAACATAATATTTACATGTGTTCTAAAACATTGTGTATTAGTCACTTATAAGGAATTTATCATGACAAAGGTCGTAATTTTAGGTGCTGGAACCGGTGGTATGCCAGCAGCTTATGAAACCAAAGAAATGTTAGGTAAAGATCATGAAGTAGTGGTGGTTAACGAACGCCCTGATTTTCGGTTTGTACCTTCAAATCCTTGGGTAGCAGTAGGTTGGCGAGAACCTGACGCTATAACACTGCCTATAGAAAAATATTTAAGTAAAAAACAGATCGGGTTTGTGTGTGCAAGAGTCACAGAAATAGATGCAAAAAACAATGTACTTACAACTGAATCAGGTGACACGATTAGTTACGATTATCTAATTATAGCCACGGGTCCTAAACTGGCCTTCGCAAACATTGAAGGCGCTGGACCTGAATATTTTACGCAATCTGTTTGTACACTTGACCACGCACAGCAATGTTACGCCGATTTTAAAAAACTAATTGAAAACCCAGGTCCTGTTGTTGTTGGTTCCTTTCAAGGTGCAAGTTGCTTTGGACCGGCTTATGAATATGCGTTTATTCTTGATAAGGCCTTAAGAGACGCAAAAATTCGACACAAGGTACCCATTCACTTTGTCACGAGTGAGCCTTATATTGGTCATCTAGGACTTGGCGGAGTGGGAGATTCAAAGAGTATGCTTGAATCTGAATTACGAACACGAAACATTAAATGGATATGCAATGCGAATGTAGATAAAGTTGAAAGTGGTGTTATGCATATTTCGGAGCTTAACCGCAAAGCTGAGATCGAATTTAGTCATGACATTGATTTCGTTCACTCTATGCTTATTCCTCCATTTGCCGGCATAGATGCGGTCGCTAATGTAGAGGGGCTTTGCAATCCTAAAGGCTTTGTCATTACCGATGCCTTCCAGCGCAGCCCTACGTATCCTAATATATTCTCTGGCGGTGTTTGCGTGGCTATACCGCCTGTTGAAATCACACCTGTGCCAACGGGAACACCAAAAACTGGCTACATGATAGAGTCTATGATGACGGCAATAGCTCATAATCTCAAAATGATTATCGTGGATGGAAAAGAACCTTCGGCAAAAGGTACATGGAATGCAATTTGTTTGGCAGACATGGGCGACACAGGTGCAGCTTTTGTAGCAATGCCACAAATTCCTCCAAGAAACGTTACTTGGTTTAAAAAGGGAAAGTGGGTACATTATGCAAAAATTGCCTTTGAAAAATATTTTTTGCGTAAGATTAAAACAGGCACAAGTGAGCCTATATACGAAAAATATGTGTTAAAAGCGCTAGGCATAGAGCGTATTGAATAAATTGATATAGCACAAGCTTACGGTTTCTAATAGTGTTTTGCGGAGTATGCGACCGTGCATACCGATATTAAAGCAGAGCACATTCAGCAATGAGTGTGCTCTTTATTATTTTTGCTATGTAATGAATATAAGCTATGCTGTAAAGTGAGCAGAGCAATCTTTAAAAATTTGTTAAACTATTAAAACTACTCGGGCAGCCAGCCCAAAACCGCTCCTGCAAGGCGGCGTGAACGATCTCAAACATAAAGCGCTGTAAATATATAGAATAATAAAATTCATTTTTGTCGAGTCCTATTGACGAAAATACTCAGTCAGTCAGCTAGCCCATCGTATTACATAAGTATCACAATAAATTCAAAAAACTTTAATTTAACAAACTAGGAACGTAACAATATGAAATCCCGTAAAATTTTGACATTAGATGAAGCGAAAATTATGGCGGCCGCAGCAGAAGCTGAAGCAACTAAAAACGGCTGGGTAGTGGCGATTGCGATTTGCGATGTTGGTGGGCTGCCAATACTTATGTATCGCATGAAAGGTGCCACACCAATGAGTGCGATGGTGGCTCCAGAAAAAGCACGAACGAGTGTGTTGTCGCGTAAACCAAGCAAAGTATTCGAAGATATGGTCAATAAAGGTCGATTCGCAGCCCTCTCTATGCCCGTTGTGCCCTTGGAAGGTGGTGAAATGGTAATAGTAGAAGGAGAGTGTATTGGTGCTATTGGTGTATCAGGCGTACAGGCAGGACAAGACGCTCAAATTTCACGAGCGGGTGTCACTGCAATAGGTGCCCGATACGATTTTGAATAATACCGTGCGTACTCAGTAAAATACGGCGAAGTTATTCTTCGCCAGTAAACGCATATTGAATATTCATGTGCACGGCGTAAGCAACTTCAAAAGCAGGTTGCTGAAATATCTTTAACCCAGTTTCTGCAAAAGATACCGTAACAGGATTCTTTTTTAAAGACGCTTTTAATAAAGATGGATTAATTAATTCAACATCTAAATTATCGATCAGTTGAATTGCAGCTTCCATTTTAAACCCTAAAGCACCGCCAGCAAATTTACCTTTTAGCTGGCGTTCTTTAATAACTACTTTATCAACTTTATAGTCTTCAATGAGCTTTGCAAACGTACTTTGAAAGTAGCGTATGTCACTTGTTTTATTTTGCTTATTGAGGTCTATTTTGCGCGCCCTGCAATCAGGGATAGAAAACAGACCCTCTTGATAATGTAATATGCAAATAACTGCTTCGGTGCCTTTTATTTCTACGCCACAAATTCTCATAAAGTCTCGTTCTCAATTAAAGTGATAATATTAAGTTTAAAATGTTGAAAATGAGCAAACATAATAATATTTTATGCGACGTTACGGAACATCCGCAGGCTCAATGTTCACAATATTTCTGCTTTGGCTATAGCGCCAAAAACGCATAATACATGAGTAAAAAACGAGGCGCTCACCACAATTACTTTCTTCATAGTGTAACACTATAGCGGTGAATGTTGATATCGAAGTTAATGCTTAATCGCTTTTGCGTTAAGTCCAATCTGTAATTCGGACTTTTTTGGCGCGCTATTATCAGTTACCCTTAGTTTCTTATACCATAAAAATATACATGCACAGTTGGAGTCTATATGCAGCAAGATTGGTCAGGTCAAATTGCAAAAATGAAAGCGTCGAGTGTTTATAACGACCAAACTCAAAGCAATCAAGTGAAGTATAAGTTACCCGTAGGTGACGAATTTGTCGATATCAGTGAGTTAATAGGGAAAGCTATTCACGTGCAATATTTAGGTGATATTCACTGCGTGCATTGCAACAGAAAAACTAAAAAAAGCTTTAATCAGGGATATTGTTATGTGTGTTTAACACGATTAGCACAGTGTGACACCTGCATTATAAAGCCCGAGTTGTGTCATTATTCTCAAGGAACATGTCGAGAGCCTGAATGGGGCGAAGAGAATTGCTTGCAAGATCATTTTGTCTACTTGGCAAATACAGGCAAAATAAAAGTAGGTATTACGCGGCACGTTAGCAATGGTGTATCGTCTCGATGGATTGATCAAGGTGCCACTCAAGCCATGGCGATATACCGCGTCAAAGAGCGTCTTCTAAGCGGCCTCGTTGAGACCGAGATAGCTAAACACATGGGGGATAAAACTAATTGGAGAACCATGCTCAAAGGCACTCCCGAAACTCTAGACCTACTTGATATTCAAGCTCAGGTAAAAGAACTGATAGCCGATCCTTTAGCGCGAATGCAAAATGAATTTGGCATACAAGCAATTCAAGCAATAGACTCAAAGCCAATAGATATTGAGTATCCAGTAACTCAATATCCAGTCAAAATAAAGTCAATAAACTTAGACAAAGAGCCTGTTTTTGAAGGCACATTGTTGGGTATAAAGGGGCAATACTTAATGCTTGATCAAGATAGGGTGATTAATATGCGGAAATATTCGGGTTATCATCTGAATATTAATGTTTAAAAACATTATTGATGACTAACAAAATAGATGTGGTACCAGAGGCCGGACTTGAACCGGCACAGTATTACTACCGGCGGATTTTGAATCCGCTGCGTCTACCAATTTCGCCACTCTGGCATTGAGGATGTTGCTGTATTGGTATTCCTTTTTCAAGGAGGGGGAATTATAGCGATATCGCCTTATGTATCAAGTTTTATTTACGGTTTTTCGTATAAAAATAGGGCAGTTAGTCATGAAATCAATTTTGTATCTAGGGTAGGTATGGCGTTCAATGGTACTATACTAGCATTATTGTTTATTTATTCACCAATACTTTTATGACAACACAAGAACAAACAAGGGCTGGCTTTTTTAGGCGTTTGGCCGCAATGATTTATGATGGACTAATTGCAATTGCCGTGGGTATGCTAGCGGCTTTGGTTATTACCGCAATAATCACCGCATTATTAGAAAATGACGTGCTTTCTAAGCAAGGCTACGAACATGTGAGTGATTTAATTCAGGCATCATTTTTATATTCGTTCGCTATTCAAATTTGGGTCGCTTTGTGGGTGACGGCGTTTTTTCTATGGTTTTGGAAACATGGTGGGCAAACGCTTGGTATGCGTGCATGGCGTTTAAGGTTATTTAGTTTGCATGAGGATAAGCCAATTGGTTATCGTCAGCTATTATTGCGTTTACTGGCGTCTTTTGGCGGGCTAGGTACCTTGTTAGTATTATTTGACATAAAGAATAAGCAATCCTTACAGGATAGAATTGCTGGGACGCAAATGTTGGTATTAACTAAATCGCAAAATCATCATGAAAATTGGTAATAAAAACATACATTAGTTGCCAATTTTGAGTATGCTTGTTCCCAAATACTAACGCCTTCGAAGTAACAGACCCGCTACAGCTGCAAATATCAAACTTGGCAATATAGCGCCAAATAAAGGCGCCAATTGAAATACTAACGCTGCCTGACCAAACATTTCATTGCTGATAAAAAAGCCAAAACCCGCTAATATACCCATCGCCGTTCTTGCACCCATTGTCACAGATCGCAGTGGTCCAAAAATAAAAGACATTGCCATTAGTAGCATGACGGCTACCGATAAGGGCTGCAGCATTTTACGCCAAAACGCCAATTCATAACGAGCCGAGTCTTGCCCGTTATTACGCAAATAATCAATGTACTCATTTAGTCCTTTAATAGATAGCGCTTCGGGTTTAACAGCTACTATACCTAGTTTGTCAGGAGTAATAGAACTGTCCCAAGGAAGGCTTTTAAGCTGACTATTTTGAATACGTTGCTCGGTAAAAACCACTTGCTTAACATTACTTAATAACCAACTATCTTTACTGAAACTTGCTTGTTTAGCACTAATGACTTGGACTAAGCTGAGATTGTCGTCAAATTGATAAATATTAACGTCTTGCAGCGTATTTTGGTCAACTACGCCTTGTATGCTGACGAAGTCGTTGCCATCTTTTGCCCAAGTCAGTGATTCGGAAGATAGTAAACTACCCCCTGACAAGGCTTGTGTTCTGAGTTGTTTAGCACGCGCCTCGCTAGCTGGCGTAACCCATTCTCCTAATGCCATTACCGCAATAATAATGATAACCACCGATTTCATGGCACTTAGCGTAATTTTGCTGCGCGACAACCCTGCCGCTTGCATCACGACTAATTCACTGCTTTGTGCGAGTAACCCCATGCCTATCAATGCACCAATTAAGGTCGCCATTGGCAAAAACAGCTCAATTTCACGCGGCAAACTTAACAGAACATATAAGCCTGCTAGGGTCATATCGTAATCACCTTGTCCTACGCGTCCTAGTTGCTCAACAAATTTGATAAGTGCACTAAGGCCTATCAGCACTGAAAGCGTAACAGCGACAGACCCAAACAGAGTCCGAGCAATATATAAATCAATTAACTTAAACATGATCATTACCTGCGTTCGAACCTTCTTTACGGTTGGTAATTAACTGTCTAAACATAGCGCCTGTTTTACGGTCTCTTGCAAGTAGTCCGGTGCCAATAAGTAGCATAACAACATGCACCCACCAGAGGCCTAATAAGCTAGGTAACTTGCCGTCTTCCATTACTCGGCGACTCGCTAATAACAATAAAAAATAGCCTAAGTAAAGTAACAACGCTGGTAACATTTTTCCGAATCTACCTTGTCTTGGATCAACGGCACTTAAGGGAACTGCAATAAGTACCAGAAAGGGTAATGATAAGGGTATGGCTAGACGCCATTGAAACTCTGCTTTTGCTTCAATGGTGTCCATCTCTAACAATTCTAAGGTAGGCACTGCAACTATTTTTCTTCTTGATTCCTGTGAATTAGGCTTGTCAATCATCACGGCATATTCATCAAATTGAACAATTTGATAATCGTTTGCTACTGTAGTGCCTTCATATTGCCTGCCTTTTTCTAGCACGAGTTGTTGTTCACCCGCGCTACCTTTTTGAATACGTCCACTCTTGGCATAAATTAGGTGAATATCGTTGTCATCTAAACTTGGCTTGGCTAAAAACACTTTCAATAAACTTTCATTTTCAGTGTCTATGTCATGCACAAAAATAACCGAGTTGTCACTACCTGTTTGCTGAAACCTCCCGGGCATAACAGCTGCAAGCCCAGACCTAGACGCCGCTTCTTCTTGTAACTGATATTCTTTTTCCATAGCTAATGGGGCTAGATACAAGGTCACGATAGCGGTAGCAATTGCCACCAAAAATGCGACAAATAGGGTTACTCGAGTGATGTACCATTCGCTCACGCCACAGGCGCGTAGTACTGTCATTTCACTGTCAACGTATAAGCGTCCGTGCGAAAGCATAATGCCCAGAAATAAACTAATAGGTAAGACCAGTGACGCTAAAGCAGGACTGTATAAGGTAATAAAACCTAAGACTAATTCAGCTGGCACGTTTCCGTCGGTGGCATCACCTAAAATGCGTACAAAACGTAATGTAATAAAAATCGACATTAGGATGAAAAACACCGCTAATTGTGATTTAAATGTCTCGCGTAGTAAGTATCGAAAAATCAACATGGATAATTAAGGTCTTTTTTCACTAAAATAGCGTTTTATGATGAAAAATTGGTGTTATTTGAGTAGACTTTGTATTTAAAGCACTTTTGCTGATAACACCAACTATTTTTGCCAGTTTACCACAAACCTTTTTTGCAAAAACTAAAAATATAGTGTGTTTAAAAAACATAGCGATTGCAAAGACGGTTAACATAACAAAAGTAAGAAATTAAGTGTCAACTGGCAATATTAATCCCAAGGGGAAATCATGGAATTTGGCGTAAAAAGCGGTAGCCCAGAAAAACAAAGAAGCGCATGTATTGTGGTTGGAGTGTTTGAGCCTCGTAGGCTAACTCCTGTTGCAGAACAAATTGACAACATCAGTGGTGGTTACATCAGTAACTTAATTCGCCGCGGTGATTTGGAAGGTAAAGCAGGCCAAATGCTATTGCTGCACCACATTCCCAATGTACTCGCTGAGCGCGTGTTACTAGTGGGCTGCGGAAAAGAGCGTGAATTAAACGAACGCCAGTATAAACAAATTGTTGCTAAATCAATAAAAACGTTAAATGAAACAGGCTCAATGGAAGCCATTAGCTTTCTTACCGAGCTGCATGTTAAAGGGCGTGACACGTATTGGAAAGTTCGACAAGCCGTAGAAGCTGCGAACGAGTCTGTGTATAGTTTTTTGCAATTAAAAACGAAAAAGGGTGAACCACGTAGACCGCTGCGTAAAATGGTCTTTAATTTGCCAACAAGAAAAGATTTAACGGGCGGCGAACGCGCAATTGAACACGCTCTAGCAATAAGCAAGGGCGTGAAAATTGCAAAAGACGTTGGCAACATGCCGCCGAATATTTGTAATCCACAGTATTTAAACGATCAATCAGCTGAATTAGCCGAAAAATACGAAAGTTTGTCGCTTGAAACCGTGGGTGAAGCGAAAATGCTAGAATTAGGTATGCATACTTACTTGGCGGTTGGCCGAGGTTCGGTTAACGAATCCATTATGAGTATCTTACATCACAAAGGCGCTAAAGAAGACCAAGCGCCAATTGTATTGGTAGGTAAAGGACTTACTTTTGACTCCGGCGGTATTTCGCTTAAACCAGGCGAAGCCATGGATGAAATGAAATACGATATGTGCGGAGCTGCCTCTGTGCTGGGTGTTATGCAAACAATTGCTGAGCTTAAACTGCCCATTAACGTAATTGGCGTGATTGCGGGTTGTGAGAATATGCCTGATGCGAACGCATATCGTCCTGGTGATATTTTAACCACTATGTCGGGACAAACTGTTGAAGTGCTTAATACTGACGCCGAAGGGCGCCTTGTGTTGTGTGATGCGTTAACTTATGTAGAACGCTATGACCCCGAATTAGTCATTGATATTGCCACCTTAACCGGTGCCTGCGTCATTGCCTTAGGCGCGCATGCCACGGCAGTGCTAAGTCAACACAATCCCTTAGCGCATGAAATAATTAATGCATCAGAGCAAAGTTCTGATAAAGCATGGCGCCTGCCATTGTGGGAAGAATATCAAGATCAAATTGATAGTCCGTTTGCGGATATGACCAACCTTGGTGGTCGACCTGCGGGCACTATAACGGCAGCTTGCTTTTTATCAAGATTTACTCGCAAATACACGTGGGCGCATTTAGATATCGCGGGTACAGCATGGGTAGGCGGCAAGAGTAAAGGTGCGACAGGTAGACCCGTGCCCATGTTATCGCAATTTTTAATGAATAAGGCGAACTTAGTTACTCATGATTAATGTGTATCAGCAATGCCAACAATTCATAAAAGCGACGCACAGTAAATGAGCACATTAGTGACCTTTTACGCGCTTACCAATAGTAAGCAAGATGCGGGCGTCACAACCAACAATCAACCAATACAAGTCGCTAGCGAACTGACAAAGGCGGCTGAGTTGGTGATTGCTGGTGTGGGGAGTCGTAAAAAAATCACGGTGCTATGCGATTCACAAGCACAGGCCGAAGCATTTGATGAGTTTATATGGCAATATCCGGCAGATAAGTTTATTCCGCATAATTTATACGGTGAAGGGCCCGAGATTGGCACGCCTGTGGAAATTATATGGGAGTCTGTCTATTTAAGCATGACTAAGTTACGTAATAGAGCATTAGTGATCAACTTGTCTCAAGCGTTCATAGAAAAACATCATGAAATAAAACACATTATCGACTTTGTGCCTGTTGATGACACACAAAAAATACAAGCAAGAGAACGATATAAGCGTTATAAGCAATCAGGTTGTCAACTTGAATATAAGAGCGCTTAACAGTATCCACCCTATTAAAACACTACCTATTTTGAAAGAGCACATAAATGGAAAAAACATTTAATCCACATAAAGTAGAACAAGCCTGTTATCGCCATTGGGAAGAACAAGGGTTGTTTAAAGCCAGTGGAGTGGGCACGCCGTACTGTATTTTATTACCGCCTCCTAACGTTACCGGCAATTTACATATGGGGCATGCCTTTCAACACACCATTATGGATGCATTAACGCGTTATCACCGTATGAAAGGCGATAACACCCTATGGCAGGTAGGCACAGACCACGCAGGTATTGCGACGCAAATGGTCGTTGAGCGACAGTTAAATGCGCAGGGTAAAACGCGACACGATTTAGGCCGCGAAAAATTTATTGAACGTGTATGGGACTGGAAAAAAGAGTCAGGCGGCAATATTACCCAACAAATGCGTCGCTTGGGGGCGTCGGCCGATTGGTCTCGTGAAGTCTTTACCATGGATGATAACTTGTCTGCGGCGGTGCAAGAAGTATTTATCAAGCTTTATGACGAAGGGCTTATTTATCGCGGCAAGCGCCTTGTGAACTGGGATCCAGCACTATTAACTGCGGTGTCTGATTTAGAAGTACTTAGCGAAGAAGAAGACGGCTTCATGTGGTACATGCGGTATCCTCTAAGCGATGGTTCAGGTGACTTAGTGGTAGCTACCACGCGACCTGAAACCATGTTGGGCGACTCGGCCGTAGCGGTGCATCCTGATGATGAGCGTTATCAAGCAATGATTGGTAAAACAATTACGCTACCGATAACAGGGCGCGAAATTCCAATTATTGCCGATGATTATGTTGATCCTGAATTTGGCACTGGATGCGTAAAAATTACCCCAGCTCACGATTTCAATGACTATGATATGGGCAAGCGTCATTCCTTACCCCTGTATAATATTTTGACTGACGATGCCAGAATAAACGACGAAGCACCGGCAGCGTATCAAGGCTTAGATCGTTTTGATGCACGTAAAAAGATTGTAGATGATTTGACCGAGCAAGGCTTGTTAGTTGAAATTAAAGCCCATAAATTAAAAGTGCCACGCGGCGACAGAAGCGGCGTAGTTATTGAACCGTATCTAACCGACCAGTGGTATGTAGCAGTAGAGTCTTTAGCCAAACCAGCAATTGAAGCGGTTGAATCGGGCGAAATTAAATTTGTGCCTGAAAACTGGGATAAGACCTACTATCAGTGGATGAACAATATTCAAGACTGGTGTATCTCAAGACAGCTTTGGTGGGGCCACAGAATTCCTGCTTGGTTTGATGAGCAAGGCAAAATATACGTGGGCAAAGATGAAGCAAACGTGCGCGCTAAATATAAGTTGAGCGACGCACTGGTGTTAAATCAAGATAATGATGTACTAGATACTTGGTTTTCGTCTGCTTTATGGCCGTTTGCAACCATGGGATGGCCTGAAAAAACGCCAGAGTTAGAAACGTTTGTACCGAGTTCGGTGCTGGTAACAGGTTTTGATATTATCTTTTTTTGGGTCGCCAGAATGGTCATGATGACCAAAAAATTCACGGGTAAAATTCCATTTAAAGAAATATACATAACCGGCCTAATTCGCGATGAAAATGGCGATAAAATGTCGAAATCAAAAGGTAATGTGCTTGACCCTATCGACTTAATTGATGGCATAGATTTAGAGTCACTTGTGCAAAAGCGCACAAGTGGTTTGATGCAACCAAAAGACGCTAAAAAAATTGAAAAAGCCACCAGGAAGCAGTTCGCTGACGGCATTAATGCCTATGGTACCGATGCATTGCGCTTTACTTTTGCCGCTATGGCATCTACCAGCCGTGACATTAACTTTGATATGAATCGGGTGGAAGGTTATCGCAATTTCTGTAATAAAATATGGAATGCCACTCGTTTTGTATTAATGAATACTGAAGAGTTTGATACTGGCAATCAAGGCGCAGAGCTGACCTTAAGCGTATTCGACCAGTGGATTTGGTCACGTTTTCAAGACACCTTACAAAATGTAGAACAAGCGATCTCGCAATACCGGTTTGACGTTGCAGCGCAAAATTTGTATGAATTTACTTGGAATCAATTCTGCGACTGGTACTTAGAGCTATCTAAAGCCGTACTTAATTCACAAACAAGCTCAGAAAGTGAAAAGCGTGGCACCAGACATACCCTGATTAATGTACTTGAACACATGATGCGCTTACTACATCCTATTATGCCTTTTATTACAGATGAAATTTGGCAAAAAATAAAACCTCTATCAGTCAACGATACATCAGTTAGCAGTATTATGTCTGATGTATTCCCTACGTTTGACGCAAGTCGTAAAAATGTACAAGCTGAAGCAGACATAGAATGGGTAAAATCATTCGTAGTGGGTATTCGTAATATTCGGGGTGAAATGGATATTGCACCGTCTAAGAAATTACCGGTCCTGCTTACTAATGCGAGTGAATCTGATTTGCGCCGAATTAATCAAACGAGTGAGTATCTAACTTTGCTTGCGAAGCTTGAGTCTATAGAGGTATTAGCTGAAGCACAAAAAGCACCCGCTTCAGCCACCGCGCTAGTAGGTGAAATGCAAATAATGATACCCATGGCAGGCTTAATAGACAAAGACGCTGAAATAGCGCGTTTGAACAAGGCGGCTGATAAATTAGAAGCTGAGATTAAACGTACGCAGGGTAAGTTAGGGAATGAAAGCTTTGTTAGCAAAGCACCCGCAGCCGTTATTGATAAAGAAAAAGCTAAACTAGCAGATGCAGAAATGCAAATAGCTAAGATACAAGCGCAAATAGAGTCAATAAAAGCAATATAATTAAAAACGCGTTCTTTTTAATCTGCTTTATGTAATATAAATAGAACGCGTACCTTGTACGCATTCTAACCCATCCCCACTCCCTCAAAACACCCTAGGTCTTGCCGCGCAGGCGTAATACTGATCGGTCAAGAGTTTTCAACCCTCCGTCTTTACCGCGAAGGCGGTAATCTATGAAACATCCTCAATGGTTTATTAATAACTGCTGTTATTTCGCCAGATTACCGCATTCGCGGTAAAGACGATGAGTGCTTCAAACTTTTAACCGATCAGTATTACGCCTGCGCGGCAATGACCTTGTAAATGTAAATTATTAAGACTTGTTAGTCTTCTAAATCTAATAGGTCATCATCAAACACGTCTTCTTCATCAATCGCATCGTCACCAATATAATAAGTGCCCCAGCCGTCATAATGAACATTGTGTTTATTAGCGATGCGTAAAAGGTCGTCTACGTCTTTATTAAACGCGGTAACGTCGAGTTTTTTCTCGACTATGGCATCAAAACAAAATACCGTACCGCCATCATCTAGCACTAACTCTTCTGCATCGGTAACTTCAAAGCCTGCTTTGAAGGCATCGACAGCTGCTTTTTCAAGCACATCAAAATCTTGACTGGCCATATGATGTTCAATAATGTGTGCTTGGGTGGTATCAGTACCGTCATCGGTTAATGCTTGAATGGTCTCTTGATTAAACTCATACCATTCTTGCGCTGCATCTGTCATCTTAATTTCCTAATTGTTTTCTTGTACTTTTTAAATCATAAAACGCGTCTAAAATTTTTACGAGTGCTTACTCAGAGCTGCCGCTTCATCACTAATTCGATTATAGGTGGCTAACATTAGCGTGTGAAATTGTTTCGCTAGATCTTTTGCGTTTGCCGTAGGATTTACTTCTATAGGATCGAGCACTTCAATAATGACCGTGCCGTTATCCCAGCGGTTCAGTTTTATTTTATCGTCGTTTATATTACTGCACACAATAGGTATTATCGATTTATGCTGAGATGCAGCTAATCTAAAGGCACCTGTTTTAAACGGCAGCATACCACGACCACGACTTCTAGTACCTTCAGGAAACATGTAAATTGACAGGTTTCTTTCACGCATTTTTTCACCCGTTTGACTTAACGTATCGCGTGCTTTTCCGCTGTTGTCGCGATCAATCATAATATTCCCCGACAACCAGTAAATTAAGCCAAAAATAGGTATCCATTTTAAGCTCTTTTTACCCACCGTTACCGCGCCGGGTATAGCGCTATGGCTAATGGTAACCAAATCGTAAGAATTTTGGTGATTGCCAATGCATACATAAGACTGCTCGGGGTCAATTTTAGTTGACTCCCTATAAATGAGCTTTATGCCTAAAAGGGTCGACATCGAAGAATATGCTTTACCTGCTATGTGCACGTTATTTCTGTGCATAGGCCGAAAAATAAAGAAAATAACCAATAGTATATTAATGATGACAAAATAAATGAGTACAATTACGCAACGCAAAATAGCTAGCACTTACAATCCTTATTAGGTGATTAGTCCTAATTATACCTACAATAATCGAAATACACAGCCTCAGTATAAATAAAGTGTTGAATTAGCCGATATAAAAACTAAGCAAAGCAAAATAAGAAAGCAATGGCTGTATTTACCCCTGAAGCGTTAGAACCTGACATTTTAAACGATCTTAAAGAAGAGATTTTTGAACTTTATGAATCGAGTTTACAGACTTTAGTTGAGCTTGAACTTACCCCTAACGACAATGAAATGCAGCGAGCACTTTTTCGATCGGTGCATACCATTAAAGGCGATTTAGGCTTAGTGGGATTTGTACCTATGATAGAGGTGCTGCAGTATTTAGAAGATATCTTAGATATGCTGCGCAAAGGCGAAGTACATTACTCACATGCGCTACACGACCTAGTAATAAGCTTGTTAGATAAAGTGACTGACTTTGTTGATGAATGCATGCACACGGGTAAAGCTAAATACAATGAACAAGCGATTGATGCCACCAGTGCAATTATCAAGCAGTTTGATGCCAGTATACCGTCACAGCATGAAGTATTACTGAAGCAGGCCCTACGAGCATTTACAGGCAAAGCCGACTTAGAAAAAGACCGCGCGTTAAACAGAAATATTGTTATACCGGCTACCGGCATTCCAAAAAATATCACACCCGAGACGCAAGCCGATTTACTCTTTTTTCGCGAACTAATTCGGCCTATAGAGAAGCGAATAGGTTATGTAGAAGGTCGAGCCGATCGTATAGCGGGTTTGGCGCTTTACGTAAATAATCACAGTGAATATCCGGTAGCTGAAGAACAACTCGCGCTGGCTTGTTATGTACATGACTTTGGCGTGGCATTCATGCCCGAAAACACTTTGAGAAAACAAAGCAAACTCACTGAAATGGAAAAAAATCTGCTGCGTTCACATGTGTACAAAAGTTCTCGCTTGTTAGAACATTTGCCAGCGTGGGATGAAGCTAGAAAAATAATAATGCAGCACCACGAACGTCAAGATGGTTCAGGTTTTCCATTAGGACTCAAAAGTAAGCAAATTTGTAGTGGCGCGAAGCTATTAGCTATTGTTGAAACGTACATTGATTTTACTACGCAAGATGCCACCGGAAAAGTTGCCTTATCAGAAATAGAGGCGATTATTTCAATCAATCAAAACTACAAGGGTAAGTTTAGTGGTAATTGGCTACGCTTATTCAATTGTGTAATGACCAAATATCTAAATCAATAGTCTGTAGCGGCTTTTGTCTATTGCTTTGCTGCAGGTTTATTAAGCTAATATCCGCGTTTAAAATCATGTAAGTACAAAAGAGGTTCTTGCTGTATATAGTGCATCGCATTTTTAGCGAACAAATCAAACACCTTTTGAGGATTTGAAATGGCCGCAGTGTGACACGTTATATAGAGGTTTGGGGTTGTATAATAAACATGTGTTGAGGGTAAGGGTTCTTGCTCAAAAACATCCAGAACGGCTCCACGTAAAAGGCCTTTGTTTAATGCGTTTACCATGTCTTGATCTTGCTTTATAACCGACCCGCGCCCTGCATTTATGAATACGCTGTCTTGCTTCATTAAGGTAAAAAAATTGGCATCACAAAAGCCACGCGTTAAATCGGTTTCGGGTAACAAATTGATCACGAAGTCGGAATTCTGTAAAAACACTGCCAAATTGTCATGCGTGTACGATGTAACATTGGGAATGTGCTTATTTGAGCGTGAATAACTGTTTATTGTCATTCCCATTGCACCCAATTTTACGGCAACTTGCGACCCTATGCTTCCCATCCCCATAATACCAACACTATACTCACTTAATGTTTTGCAGATTAACTGAGACCATTGTTGCTTTTCTTTAAGTTCATTAAAAGCTTCAATTCTGCGAGTGAAATATAGTATATAACTCATCACGTACTCAAACATTTGCACGTCAAATATGCCTTTTACGCCACTTAATAAATAGTCATGTTTACCGATGTTTTGTAATTTATTATTACCCGCCCAAGTAGACTGAACCCACTTAAGGTTTGGGGCGCTAAGTAGATATTCTGAAACAACATTAGGGTCACCAAGCATAACTTCTGCTTGTTTAAGATGGGCTAAACGAGGCGGGTTATTAGCGCCGAGCAAAGTAAAATGTTGTTGTAACTGCTCATGTTGATAAAAGCAGCGAGCAAAAAATTCACTATATCGACTAACAATTATTAAGTTTTTCATTCTCTTAAATATTTGGACGTCTGTATTCATAGCATACGCTAAAACTAGCCATAATGAAGCGCTGATATTTGCCGATATCTTGTATTCATATCAGTATTCTTCGTTCTCAGAGGTAGTTTTAGATGTATGACTTTACTTTAAAAGGTTTATTAAACACTGATGTGGTCACAGTATATAATGCTTTTAACGATCCTTTAGTAATGTGTAAATGGTTTGCCCCAGGTAACCTTGTGGTCACTAAATTTATCTCTACATTCGCGAAGGGTGGTCAATATAGGGTTGTTTTACAATGTCCTGATGGATTTCAGCAAACAATAGTAGGGACCTATCAAGAAATTGTTCAAAATACGCGGCTAAGCTTTACCTGGCGCTGGGATGACACTAATGACATAACTAAAGTAAACGTAAACTTTTCTTCAATGCCTAATCTTAGTACTGGAATCGAAATTACCCAAACGGGCTTTGAACGTGAGCATGATATGTTGCATCAACAAGTTGGTTGGTTGGCTTGCTTGGAAAAACTTTCATTAACGATGCGCAATTGCACGTTAACCAATGAATCGTGCGTAGCCTAAACCACACACTTTGTATGGCCTGAATAGTTACGCGTTGTGCCTAGTTCATCGCCAACATTATACGCTTGTGATTATCGAGTAAGCCAACGTTGATACTAGCAATTTGCATAAATTTTGCTTTTTGAGAAGCCTCTATGGGATCGGCTTTCGGCAAGGTAACCGTTCGTGGATTACGATGAACGCCATCGACTAAAAACTCATAATGTAAATGTGCTCCGGTGACCATTCCAGTTGAGCCTAAATAGCCAACTACGTCGCCTTGTTTAACCGTTTGTCCGACTTTGACAGCACGCTTAGAAAAGTGCAAATACTTAGTTTGATAACGTTCACCATGCTGAACAATGACATAATTACCATTATACTTACTGAATGACGAACCCACCACTTTGCCGTCACCCGCGGCCAAAACGGGTGTACCAACACGTGCCACATAATCTACTCCGCGATGAGGTTTAATGCGTTTTTGAACAGGATGAAATCGGCGCGGATTAAAGCTTGAACTCACATATTTGAAGTTTATGGGAGCGCGTAAGAAGCTTTTACGCATACTGCGTCCTTCTGGCGTGTAATATCGGTTATCGGTATATCTGACCGCGGTAAATTTGTCACCTTGGTTAACAAAGTCAGCCGCTACAATATTGCCGTAGCCAATAAACTCACCATCAACATATAATTCTTCAAACACAATATTAAAAGAGTCTCCCGAGCGTATCTCTTGCGCAAAGTCGATGTCCCAGCCAAAAATACCGGCTAGTTCCATTATTTGATTATCGGTAAGTCCTGCCTCAATGCCCGCATTCCAAAAGCTGCTACTAATCACGCCTTGTGAAAAATTGAGGACTTTTTCGATTTTCTGCGTTTCTACTTGGCTAAGGTAGTTATCATCGAGTGCGTCAATACGCAAGGTATCAGTGTTATTTAGAGGGTATTTGAGGCTCGTTAATTGTCCGGCTGCATCTATTTGTAAATAAAGCACGTCACCGGGCTTTATACGGGTTAGCTTTTTCGCATCAGAACCCGCGCGGCTCACTTTATAAGTGGTTTGTGGACTCAAGCTAAACTCATTAAATATTTCAGCGAGTGTGTCGCCGCTTTTTACGATATGAGAAACATACTCATCACCGTCTAAATTGTCGTTGTCAACGACACCTTCTGCAGTGAACGCAGGCAATTCAACTTCGTATTGCTTACCCAATTCCAACGTTACCGCTGCATGAGTTTTAGATGCCTCAACCTTATCGACCGGCCATAAAAGCACGGTTATCAAAAACATCGATATGCCGCCAAGGACGATTCGGTGAGGTTTAGGAATATGTTTTATTGTATTGTGATTCATACACTCGTAAAATACCACGTTATGTAAAGTTAGAATATACGGATTTTAGTCAGTATTCCAGTCAAAAGGTTCAAAATTAGTGCTCAATTATTTATCGGCAGCGCTAAGATTTAGTCCAGCTTTTTGTGTAATACGATAAAATGGTTCATTAATGTAAATGGCGTAGCGCCGGCTGTGCAGGCGTCTTCAGGTGTTTGCAGCGTAGTACTATTAGGAAGTGAAAATGGCTAGTTGGGAATCGGCATTTGCTGAAATTAAACGTGGTAGCGATGAGATACTCATTGAAGAAGAACTTATTGAACGCTTAAAAACAGGTAAAACATTAAAAATTAAAACAGGTTTTGACCCAACCGCTCCTGATTTACATTTGGGTCATACGGTGCTTATTAATAAAATGCGTACCTTTCAACAGCTAGGGCATGAAATTATCTTCTTAATAGGTGATTTTACCGGCTTGATTGGCGATCCTACGGGTAAGAATGTGACCCGTAAACCACTTACGCAAGAGCAGGTACTTGAAAATGCAAAAACTTATCAAGACCAAGTGTTTAAAATATTAGACCCAACTAAAACCACAATACGCTTTAACAGCGAGTGGATGAACACCTTGGGTGCGGCGGGCATGATCAAGCTAGCGGCCAGTCAAACCGTGGCTAGAATGCTAGAGAGAGATGATTTTAAAAAGCGTTACGCGAATGGCCAGCCAATTGCGATTCATGAATTTCTATATCCTTTGGTGCAAGGCTGGGATTCAGTTGCGCTAGAGGCTGACGTAGAGCTTGGCGGAACCGATCAACGATTTAATTTATTGATGGGACGTGAACTTCAAAAGTCGCAAGGACAAGCACAACAAACCGTATTAATGATGCCTTTGCTTGAAGGGCTAGACGGTGTTCAAAAGATGTCGAAGTCTTTAAACAACTATATTGGTATTACCGACGCTCCTAATGAGATGTTTGGTAAGATCATGTCTATTTCAGATGAATTAATGTGGCGCTATTATAGTTTACTTAGCTTTAGGCCTATGGCTGAAATTGCAGAGTTAAAAACCTCAGTTGCAGCTGGTAAAAATCCACGCGACGTAAAAATTGAATTAGCGCAAGAAATTATTGCCCGCTTTCACAGCGAAGATGCGGCACAAGCGGCCTTACAAGACTTTATTCAGCGCTTCCAAAAAAATGCCATTCCAGATGACATGCCAGAAGTATCGGTCAACTTGCCTAGCGAAGGTATCGCAATTGGCAATTTATTGAAAGAAGCCGATTTGGTTGCGTCAACCTCTGATGCTATGCGCATGATAAAGCAAGGCGCGGTTAAAATTGATGGCGAAAAAGTGACAGATACAAGGCTAATGCTGAATATGCCCAGTCAGGCGGTATATCAAGTGGGCAAGCGCAAATTCGCGCGGATAAACCTAGCCTAAGCTTGCGTACTTGTTTGTAAAGCTATTATTAATTTTAATAAACGGCTTTACATACTCGCGTAATTTCGCCAATAGCGCGCGGCGTAAAACGGTGCAATGCGTCTGGATTTGCACTAACGAGTTTAGCTGACAAGACTGCTTTATGTCGCTCCCAAAATGTGTCTAGTTGCTTTGAATTTAAAGAGTTCGCGGCAATTAACACATCAGGTTGCTGCCTAATAATATCACTAATCTGAAGCTGCGGATAAGCAGCTGCGCTTTTTGCATAAATGTTATTAATGCCACAAATATTCAGTAAACTATTTAACCAAGTATCGTTCCCCAGCCCCACGAGTGGGTGATGGTTTAAATAATAAACCGCATTAAGCGATTGGCCTGCGTAGGTTTGTCGCAATAGAGTAACGTTGCCAACAATCTCATTCGCTAAGCGTTCGGATGTTGGCTTGGCTTCTAAAAACTCGCCTATGTTTTTTATCTCCTGAATTAGGTCGTCCACCGAGTTAATTTGCGAGGCGTAAACGTTAAACCCTAGCGTTTTCAATTTAGCAATATCGGCATCTTTGTTGCCGCCACGCCACGCCAGTATATGCGTCGGTTGTAGGCGCATAATTTCAGCGATATTAGCGCCTTCATAGCTGGCTATTGAGGGTAATAGCGCAGCCTCGGACGGAAAATCACTATAATCACTTACTGCAACTAGTGATTGAGCTTTTTCTAAAACGTAAACAATCTCGGTTAAATGTGGACTAAGCGTAATTATCCTTTGTTTTTCATCAGCGCTAGATTGAGCCTGCACAGGTATTTGATAGCATAAATAAAAAAATGCTATCAGTGTAAAACAACGCGTAAATATCAAATTACTATCCACCTTATTAAATAAAAAATGAGCATACACGTTAGTAGGTGCATATTGATTTTACGAAGAATTTTCGAAAAATCTGAAGTCTTGGGCTCACGCTGATGTGAATGGTCATACAAAGGATAGAACCTGCACCTTTGTTGTTTCACTTGATTGTACTGAAGTGGGCCGCCAGTGTTCAAACCTGTACTGGTCGATAGGCTATTTAACAACAGATGTTGTGGCTTTTTAAGCATCAAGGTTGCCAATATATCACACCAGTATTGACGTTTGGCTAATACCTTGATAGCACTTGTAGGCTTGCTCACGACTATAAAAGTGAAGCTAAAAACAATACTAGGAATGGACTGACATATAAGCGTAATTATACCCGCAAATTTACCGAATGATTGGTATTTAGTCAGTTTTGTATTCCAAACTTGCTGGGCAACATAGCACAATCTATAGCATAAAGCCGCAATAGGACCAAATAGCAAATAACACAAAATAGTGACAAACTGCTGGTGGTGGTAGCGCAATAAAACAGTTTCCGCACCGGCTTTGACTAAACCAAGTGACGATAAGGGCAAGGTATTTCTGAGTAATTTTTTCTGTAATAGATTTTTAGCTAATAACTTTTTATTCGCTTGTAGTGCTTCTATGCCTTTGTTTAGTATTGATACATCTTGACGAAATTGTAAAAGTACCCATAACAGCAAAATATCAATTAACCATTTATAATCAGCAAAGGCATGCACTAAATAAGCGATTATCAATACGGGAAGTAACAATACAAGTAGTGCTAATGCCCCGGAAATTTTTGATTGAGTTACATCATTAGGGTGTTTTAATACTTTATTTGCCATACTTTGGCATATAAAGTGAAAGAGTTTAAGAGGATCAATTGCTGCGGCAATAGGGACAAATTTTTCAACAATTAGCGCCACGCTAAGCACAAATACAGGCAGCATCATGCTAACTATAGAAAGTAAATCGCTGTTGTCCACAGAATGGCCTCTATATTGTTTAGCATTACATAGCTAAAGCTGATTGACCATATTTAATACTAGCTTTGCTGAATTTCTTGCGGCTACTTCAAGGTAGGCGTCAAACGACATAGTAGAAGTTTTACCGGCAATGTCAGATAAGCTTCTTATCACCACAAAAGGTGTCGACATTACATGACATACTTGCGCAATAGCGGCTCCTTCCATTTCGACGGCCGCCATATTTGGAAAGTTTGTTTTTATAAGATTTGCCGCGTCATCGCTACCGACAAAACTATCGCCGCTACACACTAAGCCGGTTTTCACTTTTACATCAGTTAGACTTTCGACTGCCGATTGCGCGATTTTAACTAAATTTTTATCACTTTCGTAACGGGCAGGCATTTGCGGCACTTGACCGAGTTCGTAGCCAAAATGAGTAACATTCACATCATGGTGCAGCAGTTGCGTAGCAATTACGATGTCACCAATACGTAGTTCAGGATCAAATCCCCCTGCGGATCCAGTGTTTATAACTGCATCAGGTGAATAAGCTTGTATAAGCAGTGCCGTTGCCGCGCCAGACGCTACCTTACCGATCCCGCACTGCACTAAATAAATATGGTGCTTACCAATGGTGCCGGTAAGAACCGATAAATGTGCAACATGTTCTATTTTACATTGGTTTAACTGCGCTTTTAGAAGTGTGATTTCCTCTTCCATTGCACCAATGATCACTATTTTCATAACCCAACCTTCACTTGAATAATTAATATAAAGAGGCTAAGTGTATTCGATCATGGCTTAGGCGGCTACATTTCGCGAGGTATTTAATGGCCGAGTAGGGCGATTGTGTGGTTTGATTAAACTCGGTTTGGCTTGTGCGCCAGTAAACGGAACCTTTCCTTGACGGCGGCGTAATGAAATCAATTTGGTTTCTATACACTCTTTGATATCAACAACCGTATAACCTGACTTCGCTTTTATTCTTACATGCGGGATAGATGCGGTTTCAAGCGCACCGTTCACAAAAAAATCTCGTTGTGTATTGTGCCCATGAGGACCGCTACCATAGACTAAATCTATCGCCATCACAGGTGTCATATCAGCTTTGTTACATAGTACAAAATCAACTTGTTTACTGCCTGCCCGCAATAGCGCGCTTTTTGCAATTTTTTGATTGGCATCTTTGCGTAAACTGAGTAAGTCGATAAGACGTACACGACTAATAACACGAAATTCACCGTCAACTGCATGCTCTATAAGAGTCAAAAACTGACGCTCGGCAGCGGTAAATAATTGACGCTTAACTGAGAAGGGGAACTCAATGCGCTCATTGTTAAACTTTATAGCGATAACCGAGATACAAATTAGTAACGCCATCAAAATAATTGCAATTTCCATACATACTCCACATCTTAAAGGGTATTAAAAACATTCTAGAAGGGGAGTAGCAAAGCCTGTGCCAACAACTTTTTTCTATTCAAAAATATAAGGGAAAAATTCTAAGGTGTTGATAAATATTATAAATCTGATGACTTTACTAGTATGTCAACTTGTGTGCCTTGTCTATCAGTTGAAATTATTAACGTGGTATTTTTATCAGGACTTTGCAGAATAAAGCGGTCTTTGACCTGCTTGATTGCACTGAATTGAGCGCTATCTTGTTGATAAAATGTAATAACTTCGTTGGGCGCTTGGGGCACGAAAAAAATCATAGAGGCTGGCAAGTCTGCGGCAAAGATCTGACAAAGCTTGCCGTTGTTTGGCAGTTTTACGTTGTAGAACGCATCTGGGCAAGCCTGGCTATTAAACTCACTCTGTAATGCTATCTTTGAAATTCCTAATGCAGATGCAGAGTTGGTATCTGTATTTGCGACAGGATCTGAATTCACAGCCATCGCCGATGAAGCAATAGCGAGCAAACTGCTGCCTACTAATGTGAAGAGTGACATAATGCGCATAAAGACTTCCTGCTTTTAAATATATTGCCTAATGGTAGTATCGGCGTAAAACATGTTCGCGTTAACAGTCTTTAAGAATAGTTTCTCAAGGCGTAACTTACAATCAATGCAGGCCTATAAAGCGTGTACCAATCGTCATTTAGGTATACGTTTAAATAAGTAAGCGCGAAAAGTCAGGCTATTTTCATAAATAAGTACGTTTTGAGATAAGGTAACACCCTATGTTTGCGTGTTTATCATCTATCAATATTTGAAGGTTTAACTATTACCCATTCTAATTTCTTGATAGCATGCGCACTCTAGCTTAATCAAGAATATGTAAACGTCTCATCTACTAATAAGCGTTAAATAACTATGTTAATTAAATTACCGAGTAATTCTTGGGCGATAAGGTTCGCTCAATTTGTAGATAAAATAGGTCAAGTTAAAATTAGCATACTATTTGTCCTTTTTATGTTGTTCTTTGCGCTGGCAGGCACATATCTGGTGCGTTTAAGCTTAGGGGATGAGATTCATTTACACGATTTTATTAGTTTAATTGTACTGACAATAGTTGGTGCACCTTGTTTACTTTACTTTTTTAGCAAATTGATTAAGCAACTTGAGCATTCTCGCATTAATCTTGAAGAAGCAGTGAGTCAGCTTGAACGTTTACGCCGCCATGACGTGATACTAAATCGCGAGTTACAAAACAATATCCGTCAATTAAACTATGAAATTGAACAGCGTAAAAATGCACAGTTAGAGCGTGAAGTTCTGTTTTCTAAACTAGAGCAAGAAATAAAAGAAAAGTCTGAACAAGAATTAGAAGCGCGCCGTTTGTCTACCTTAACACGCTCAATAATAGATGCATCGCCAGACCTTATTTATTATCGCAATGAGGAAGGGCGCTTTGAAGGATGCAATAAGGTTGCCGAAGCGCTTACGGGTAAAACTCAAAAGGAATTAATGGGCCTTACCACTCATCAAGTGTATGACGAAGAACTTGCAAGACAAGTGGCAGCTTCCGATCACGAAGTACTTGAAACTAATGCGCCTATTACGGAAGAACTTTGGCTGCGGTTTGCGGATGGTCGTCGTCGATACTTTGAAATGCGCAAAGTGCCATTTTATGGTCATGATGGTAAACGATTAGGGCTATTAGCCTTTGGTCGAGATATGACCGAACGCAAGCAATCACAATTAGCTATAGAGCAGGCGAGTAAAGATAAAACTAAGTTTATTGCGACCATTTCTCATGAATTACGCACGCCGTTAAACGGTATTGTGGGTCTTTCTCGAATGATGCGCGATACCAAACTTAACCCAGAACAGTTTGATTGGATTAGCACTATTTATGCGAGTGCGATAACGCTGGGTAATATTTTTAACGATATTATCGATTTAGATAAACTCGATCGCGATAAAGTTGAAATTCAGTACAAAACAGTTAACACAAAAAACTTTATGAATGAAATTTCCAGCATTATTAAGTTATTAGCGGCTGACAAAGGATTGCAGTTTAATTGGAAAGTAGTTGAACCGGTTCCTGTAGCGTTTGAAGCTGATGGCACTCGTCTGCGGCAAGTGTTGTGGAATATGTTGTTCAATGCCGTGAAGTTTACACCCAAAGGTTCCGTTTCGTTAGTATTGTCGGCAAAAATTGTCAATAATAAACAAGCAGATCTCATTTTCACTATCCAAGACACCGGGATTGGAATTGCTAAAGACCAGCTAGATAAAATTTTTGCAATGTACTATCAAGTTCAACGCGACGACTTTCAGTCAGCAACGGGCACCGGTATTGGCTTGGCTATTTGTAAGCAAATGGTCGACAAAATGCAAGGCAAAATTAGAGTAAACAGCATACTTAATCAAGGCACCAGTTTTGAGATTACTTTACCTGTGGCGACCACATCACTTTCGCCCGACGTTGAAGAACTTAGAGTGTCGGGTCTTAATATTTTGTTGGTTGAAGATATTGAGTTAAATGTCATGGTAGCCAAAGCGCTACTTGAAAAGCTGGGACAACATGTTTCGGTAGCCATGACTGGCCAAGAAGCTATTGATATGGTACGGGAAAATGCATACGACCTGATTTTATTAGACATTAAATTGCCTGATATGACGGGTTTTGATGTTGCTCGCGTTTTGCTTGAAGAAGATTTGGTTTTAAGAACCCCTATTGTTGCACTAACGGCTAATGTCATTAAAACCCGTGAAGAATACTTACAAAATGGCATGGACGATGTCATTGCTAAACCCGTTAAAAAGAGTCGAATAATTTCAGTGTTTAACGAATTATTTGCTTCAGATTCAAGTGAGAACAAAAAGGTTTCGATAGATCACAAAGAAAATGTGGTGATTGAACAAGAGACCAACAGTGTGCTTGACGCAGATTTATTGAATATGTTGATAGATACTATTGGCGAAAGCATGGTTGAAACAAGCCTTGCCGTATTTGAAGATAAAATTCCAGAGTATATGGAAATATTAAATGTCTCTCTAGCGGCAGACGACAAAGATGAAGTATGCTCGCAAGCACATAAGATAAAGGGAGCGGCTAGCTCGCTTGGTTTAGCTAGAGTGCAAATGTCAGCCAATGATATTCAGCAAGGCGATCATCCAACATGGTGGGAAAATGTGCACGATTGGGTAGAACATTTGCAAATGGCAATTGACCAAGATGTCCCTTATTTGCATGAATGGTTAAAACGGCAAATAGACGACTAGGAAAAACATCCGTTGTGCGGCGATTACGCTTTGTTTTGTTGTTAAAGCAGAAACAAAGTCGCAGTACCTAAAAATGCAAAAATGCCAACCACATCTGTAATGGTGGTCAGTATCACACTACCTGCAAGTGCAGGGTCAATGTTCATTTTTTTCATTAATATAGGCAGCGTTGCACCTGCTAAACCAGCAGCGACCATATTGATCATCATGGCAAAGGCAATTACTCCTCCAAGCACATAGTCTTGTTTCCAAATGGCAATAACAGACGCTATTAAAAAAGCCCAGATTAAGCCATTGAGAAATCCAATTGCCAGTTCTTTGCGCACTAACCACATGGCGTTGGTGGTGGTTACGTGACCAAGCGCCGTGCCGCGAATAACTAATGTTAACGTTTGGTTGCCGGCGACGCCACCCATACTTGGCACAATGGTGTTTAAAATGGCAAGTACTGCCAATTGGCTTAATGTAGCTTCGAACATATCGCTAACCGCAGCCGCTAACAACGCGGTAACTAGGTTAACGCCTAGCCACACAGAGCGCCTTCCAGTTGATTTTGCCACAGGTGCAAACGTATCTTCGTCGTCGTCAAGACCAGCCATACTCATCATTGAGTGCTCGGCATCTTCACGAATGATATCGACCACGTCATCAATCGTAATACGTCCTACTAGTTTACCATCATCATCAACCACGGGCGCTGATAGCCAGTCGTAACGTTCAAACATGCTAGCAACCTCACGCTCTTGCATATTGACTGTAAGTGAATCAGGCTCGTCGTCCATAATATCGGCAATACTGACTTCAGGGCTTGATGTCAGTAATCTTGATAGTGATAAGGTGCCAATCAATAAATCTAAGGGGTTAACGACATATAAAGTATCTGTGTTTTCAGGTAATTCTGATTTCAAGCGTAGGTATCGAATCACAACGTCAACGGTAACATCATGGCGCAAAGTAATGGTGTCGGTGTTCATAATAAAACCGGCAGTATCTTCGCCATATGAAAGCGCCTTTTCGGCGCGCAGACGATCTTGTGTATCCATTGACGTTAAGATATTTTGTAAGACGTCATCAGGAAGCGTACTTAGTGTTTCGGCTAAGTCGTCGGTATCCATATCTTCTAGCGCGTCAACCACGCTAGATGGCATCATTTTACTAATAATGCCATTACGTACATCTTCCGAAAGTTCTTCTAATACATCACCGTGAAAATCAGCATCGAGCATTTTCCACAATTCGTCACGCGTTTTACTTGGTGATGATTCTAGTAGTAATGCAACATCGCCCGCCGCAATATCATGCAGCAGTTTTCGCACGCGCACAAACGCCCCCGCATTTAACGAATCATTAATGTTAGCTAATCGGGCTTGTGTGTTGGTAATATCGGTTGCTTCAGACATACTCTTTCAACGCGTGAATGCTTCACAAACAGAGCCGCATCTCAACAGACTCGTTTTATTTTATTTTAATTTAGTTTATCACTAGTATAACGATAATGCGTGAATTGTTTATAATTCAGTGGTTTAAATTACTCACCTTCATCAAACTTATTGGCTATTAAATCTTCTATAGCTTGCATAGCAGATTCAGCATCTTCACCATCGCAAGTAATTGTGACTTCTTTACCTTGACCACTTTCTAGCATTAATAGCGCTAAAACACTATTTGCTGGCGCGGCTTGTTCGCCTTGCTGCAGCTCAGTTTTGCAGTCATAATTATTGGCTAACTGCACTAGTTTAGTGGCCGCTCTTGCATGTAAGCCTAGTTTATTGATGATAGTAAGGGTTTTTACTAGTTTCATATTAATGTTGACTATCTTTGACTATGTCAGACGCTTGTGTACTTTGCTTAGCGTTATCATCAGGCTCGCTTTTTTCCAATGGTTTTGCACGTCCTAATTCTCTGTGCTTTACCTGTACATCACCATGGCTTGCTTTAAATGCCTCGGCTAAAGACTGGGCAACGAATACCGAACGATGTTGTCCACCTGTACAACCAATAGCTATAGTCACGTATGAGCGATTATTGCGCTCAAGATGCGGTAGCCATGTCGTGACAAAATTCTGAATTTGCCAAATTAGTTTCATAACGAGTGGTTGGCTTGACAAAAACAATTCAACAGGTCCATCTAAGCCAGTTAAAGGTCGTAAGTCAGGTTCCCAGTGTGGATTGGGTAAAAATCTAACATCAAACACGTAGTCTGCATCTTTTGGGAGTCCATATTTGAATCCGAATGATTCAAAAATAATGACTAAATCTGTGCTTTTTTTACCTAATACTCGTTCTCTGATTAATTCGGCTAAATCATGCACTGACAAGTGGTCGGTATTAATATGTAAATCAGCTTTTTCGGCCACAGGAACTAAAATTGAGCGCTCTTCAGCAATCGCATCAACCAATGAATTACTTCTTTTAAACAAGGGATGTAAACGTCTGGTTTCACTGTAGCGTTTAATTAGCACGTCGTCGCTAGCGTCTAAAAAGATAATGGTGATATCCCAGAATTCTGGCAAATATTCGAGCAGTTCACTTATTTCATTTTCAGATTCAGGCATGTTTCGAACATCGATACTAACGGCAACTAATTCGTGTTGTTCTACTATGGTGTGGGTCAGCGTGGGCAGTAACGATACAGGAATATTGTCAACGCAATAGTAACCTAAGTCTTCAAGTGCTCGTAACGCAATTGATTTACCTGAGCCTGAACGTCCGCTAATAATTAATAGCTTCATGATTTACCTTTGTAGATAATCTATTGGATGGAAAGTGACCGTGATCGTGACACATCATTTCTTTTTCGACTAAGTTAAAGCGGCAACTAATTCGTTCTTGTTTGTCGCTTTTCTAATTGCTTTTACCGTCTCTTTATCACTTAGTTTTTTAGCAATGCCTGACAATGCTTGTAGATGTTTATCAGATTGATCTTCGGGCACTAAAATAGCAAAAAATATATCAACGGGTTGATTATCAATTGCGTCAAAATCAATTGCTTGACTACTTGTTAAAATGACCGCAATCATATTGCTTAGCCCTTTTATTTTACCGTGTGGTATTGCTATGCCATTGCCAATGCCGGTGCTGCCTAGTTTTTCACGGCTTAATAAACTGCTGAGTATTTCAACTTGGTCGAGTTCTGGCGATTGTTGAACGGCGACTTCTGAAATTATTTCAAAAATGCGTTTTTTACTTTGACACTTGACCGAACATAGCGTTCGGTCAAGTGAAATAATGTCATTTATAATCATGTTATATGACAGTCCATTTTAATGGCGTTTAATTTTCTCTTTATGTTTAATCACTTGCCGATCTAGTTTATCAACTAAGCCGTCAATCGCGGCATACATATCAGTATGTTCTGAATTAGCAAACACTTCTCCACCATTTAAGTGCAGGGTTGCTTCCGCTTTTTGGGTCAGCTTTTCAACATTGAGAATAACGTGCACGTTATTTATGTGTTCAAAATGTCTTTCTAATTTTTCGAATTTGGTATCAACATAACTTCTAAGTGAATCTGTAATGTCGACATGATGACCGGTAAGGTTTATTTGCATAATGCTTGTCCTCGTTAACCTGCCTAAACTAGGCTTTTTCGCTGATTAGAAGGGGGAATGTTTAATGATTCCCTGTATTTTGCAATTGTCCGCCTTGCCACCTTAATTCCTTGGTCAGCGAGCAATTGCGCAATCTTGCTATCACTCAATGGTTTGCTCGATGATTCACCAGCCACTAGCTTCTTAATAAATGCTCGAATGGCAGTTGATGAGCAATTTTCACCTGAATCAGTCGATACATGTGAAGAAAAAAAGTACTTTAGTTCAAATATTCCGCGTGGAGTATGCATATACTTTTGTGTTGTCACGCGGGAAATAGTCGATTCGTGCATATCAACCATTTCAGCAACATCGTTTAGTACCATTGGCTGCATCTTTTCCGGCCCTTGTTCAAAAAACTCTTTCTGTTTTGCCACTATACAGTGTGACACTTTTAAGAGTGTTTCGTTGCGACTTTCAAGACTTTTAATAAACCATTTAGCTTCTTGTAGATGAGACTTTATATATTGTGAATCGTTCGGGTTTTTCGTGGTTTTTGATAACTTAGCGTATGTTTCATTCACGGTTAACGCCGGTAACGCTTCATTATTTAATTCAACCGTCCAAACGCCTTTCTTTTTATACACGTTAACATCGGGAACAATGTATTCTGGCTCTTTTGTTGAAATAACGCTTCCTGGACGCGGGTTAAGCGTTTTTAATAGGCGCATCACTTCACGTAATTGGTCTTCTTTCAAACGCGTTTTACGCATTAGGGTGCGGTAATCTTTACTGCTTATTAACTCGCTATGCTCTTTGATGATTGATCTGGCCTGTGCAAGCCATGGTGTGTTTTCATCAAATTGTTGCAATTGTACAAGCAAACACTCTTGTACAGAGCGAGCGCCAGAGCCGATGGGGTCAAAGTGCTGTACTCGCTTTAACACACATTCCACTTCATCAAGTTCTATATCGTCGTTATCTAAACTTTCCAGTATTTCTTGGCTTGATACCGTTAAATACCCCGACTCATCAATTGAGTCGATAATTGCAATAGCAATAGACTTATCGTTGTCACTGAAATGCGTGAGCTCAACCTGCCACATTAAATGGTCTTGGATACTGTCAGTGGTCGCTCCTTGATAGACGTAATCGTCATCAGGATTTGCACCGGTCATGCGGGAAGGGGCCGACGTTGAGCCTAAATACTCTTCCCAAGAACTATCCAGCGGTAAGTCATCAGGTATTTCTCTATTTTCAAGCGCGTCATGGCTATCCATTTGATCGGGCACGTCAGAATCACCGTTTGCCGTGTTGGCGTCACTATTATCACTATTATTTTTTTGCTGCTCTTTATCCGTTCGAGAATCTAAAGTTTGATTGTCATTATCGTTGTTATTGTCGGCATCAAAATCATTTTCAACGGTTTCTAATAAAGGGTTAGATTCTAACGCTTCTTGAATTTCTTGTTGTAGATCAAGCGTCGAAAGTTGCAACAGTTTAATGGCTTGCTGCAATTGCGGGGTCATCGTCAGTTGCTGACTGAACTTTAGCTGTAACGAAGGTTTCATTACTATTCTTCCACTACCTTAATGCTGCTAGTTTGCATATGGCTAATATTGTCCATGCTAATCACTATAATTTTAATCACAAGGGTTATTTTTCTAGAATAGGTCAACGTCATTACGTAAACCTATCTTGCCGATTTATATGTCTGCTCATAGTCCCATCATATACTGTTATAAAGCAAATTGTTCTCCTAAATAAACATCTCTTACTGTTTGATTAGCAAGTACTTCTTGTGCATTTCCAGAAGCAATTAATTCCCCATGACTGACAATATACGCTTTTTCGCAAACGTCTAGTGTTTCTTTCACGTTATGGTCGGTAATTAACACGCCTATACCGCGATCTTTTAACTGATGGATAACCTTCTTTATATCATTTACAGAAATTGGATCAACACCTGCGAAGGGTTCATCCAGTAATATAAATTTGGGGTTAGCCGCTAATGCGCGGGCAATTTCTACACGGCGTCGCTCGCCGCCTGATAAACTCATTCCTAAACTATTACGAATGTGATTAATATTAAAGTCGTCAAGTAGCTCATCCGCAATTTGTTCGCGTTGATCTTTAGAGATATCTTTGCGAATTTGCAAAATAGCCATGATATTTTCATACACAGTTAGCTTTCGAAATATTGAGGCTTCCTGTGGCAAATAGCCAATTCCATGTCGAGCACGCTCATGCATGGGCTGGAAGCTTAAATTTATTTGATCTATGTATATATCGCCTTTGTCAATAGGAACTAGACCTACAATCATATAGAACAGGGTTGTTTTCCCAGCACCATTGGGACCTAATAAGCCGACTATTTGGCCAGTAGACACTTCTATACTTACATCGCGCACGACTTGGCGAGATTTATATGATTTAGCTAAATGTTTTGCGCATAATGTGCTTGTCACTTTGATCTTCCATTTATTGAACGAATAGGCTTAGTCATAATTAATCGTTGTTACTGGGGTCGTCTTTTGTATTTTGCGGCTCGGTCTGTTTCTTAGACTTGGATGAAAAAGCGCCAGGACTTAATACCGTAGTTACGGATTCTGAACTATCAGCGTCGGTTGACGCCATTATTTGCTCTTTTGCCATATCAAAGGTAATGGAATCACCATTTACTTTAACGTCATTTTGTTTAATTGCAGCAGAGCCTTTTAATGAAATGGTTTGTAATTCTACCGTATACACTATTATATTTGCACTCGCACTTACTATGCTGCCGTCTTCTAATCGTTGCGTATAGCTGGCTGGATTTCCCGTCGCAGTAATGACTTCTTTACCTTTTCCCGCTGTCGCATTAGCTTCTACACGATCGGCTAAAATGACGAATAACCACGTTATCAATAAAAATTGAGGTTTTCTTTTTACCATCAAGAGATTGATGTTTTGAAGCAGCTGTTACAGGTAGCTGAAAGTCGTTTGCAATTGTGCTACTCGCATCTCTCGTATCGTCGGCTGTTTGAAGGGTCAAACTAAAAGCAGGCACAGACAACAATCCAGCGCAACTAAGGCCTGAAATTAAAATCAACGATTTGATAGCTAACCACGTTTTCTTAGCGTTATCTAATGGGATTAAACTGTGTTTGTACATGTTCTCTTAACTCATATTGTTGGGTCGTTAAATCACCAAACATTCCAATGCTGGTCACGTCATAGTTCAAGCCGCTTATGGTCACTTTCTGATCCGAGCTTAAGGTTTTATGTTGTAAGTCGATTTCAATATACTCTGTCGTTATCTGTCTTACATACTCTTGAGACTCTAGATTGACTATCTTGACATTTTTTTCTAATTGTATTCGATTTGTACTGTACAAAGTGCCTTCAGAGGCAGTTACCTGCCATGGTTGACCATTATCAAGGTACAGGGTATATACAGGATTTTCAAATACTGCAAAGCCTAATGTTTCGTAATGCTCCATTTTGTCAGCGGCAACTTGATGGCTCAGTTTCCCTTCTTTATCATACAACTTGCTGTTTAGGTTTACGGCTTGATAATTTGGGACTAGCTCTATATCACCTTGCTCATCAATTGAGGATTTTTCACCATCCAATAAAATAGGTAAGTATAAAATAAGCACTGCTGTAAATACTAATGCAATACTCCAGCCTATGCGATTCATATACTCGCACCATGTATTTGTTGTAGCTTACCATTGGCTTGCAAAATTAAATCGCATACTTCTCGAACTGCACCTTTGCCACCACCGAGTGTTGTAATATGATTGGCTTGTAATTTTACTGATGGATGTGCATCCTGGACGGCTATTTTCACATGACTTAGCGCAAACATTTCTAAGTCAGGCATATCGTCTCCTACACAGGCTATTTGATGTTTTTGATAGCCCGTAATCCGCATAAGTTCGGCTAGTGCTTTGTGTTTATCTTCGCGTCCTTGAAATAAATGCTTAACATTTAGCGCACGCATTCTTTGCTCTACTATACCTGACTTGCGACCTGTAATTACGCCAACAGTAACACCGCACTTCGTTAGTGCTTTTACGCCGTATCCATCTTTAGTATTAAAAGCTTTTAGTTCTTCGCCATTATTCCCTAGGTAAATATTACCATCACTAAATACGCCATCAACATCAAATACTACCAGCTTAATTACTTTGCAACGTTCATAAAGCTCGCTGGGCACTTCTTGATATAAAGTTGTCACCGTATTCATAGGAAAAAACTCTGGCATAGATTCATTTATACAACTCCAGCTTTTAATAACATGTACATGCTCAACGCTCCAATGGGCTGTTGTTGCTCATTTAGCACAAACAGTGCATTAATACGTTTGCTTTGCATTAAATTAATTGCGTTAACTGCTAACTCAGTAGGGCCAATACTAACGCCGCCTTGGGTCATAATATCTGACACCATGGTATGATGAATATCTATATTTTTATCAAATGCTCGTCGTAAGTCACCATCGGTGAATATACCTAACATTTTATTCTCATTATCGACTATGCCGGTCATACCCAAACCTTTAGATGATATCTCTAAAAGTGCTTCAGTTACGGTCGCGTTTGCACTACAAATAGGTAATAACGCGTTAGTTACCATAACATCAGATACCGTTAATAGTAAGCGTTTGCCTAAAGCACCCCCTGGATGCGAAAATGCAAAATCTTCTGCTGTGAAGCCTTTTTCTTCAAGTAGCGCAATTGCAAGCGCATCTCCCAATACAAGGGTTGTTGTGGTGCTTGTGGTTGGCGCTAAACCAAGCGCGCAGGCTTCTTTTTCAACCCCTAATAACAAGGTGACATTTGCGGCCTTAGCAAGACTGCTTACCGCTTTATTAGTAATCGCAATTATGGGCACATTAATGCGTTTTATTGAAGGTAATAAGCCCACTAGTTCAGTCGTTTCGCCTGAGTTTGATATAGCGATAACAACATCATCGCGACTTAACATGCCAAAATCGCCATGATTTGCCTCGCCAGGATGCATAAAAAATGCGGGTGTGCCAGTACTCGCCAGTGTAGCCGCAATTTTATTGCCAATATGACCAGATTTTCCCATACCCGACACCACAACTTTACCTTTGCAATTAAGCAATATGTCGCACGCTCGTGTAAAGCTTGTATCTAGCTCGCTTGCTAACTTTTGCAACGCAGTAATTTGATTGTCAAACGTACGTGCTGCAGATGTTAAATAAGTCATAGAATCGCTTACATTATGAATTTGAAAAAAAGGATGTGCTAAATGTTAATTTAGCGCACATTTATTACGAAAATAAAACGAACTGGTAGCCTACAAATATGCCTAAAAATATAAGCGCTTCAAACCGATTTATTCGTCGTGTCCCTCTTAAATTAAAACAGAAAATAAATAGCAGTATAGACAAACCTAGCATAACAAGACTGTCTCGATTCGCTGCGCTTCCGTCAATAATTCCCGGCGCAATCAATCCGGGCATCGCCAGTACGGCCAGTAAATTAAAAATATTTGAGCCAATGATATTACCTAGCGCTAAATCATCTTCACCTTTTAAAACACCAGCAACACTTGCTGCTAACTCGGGCAAGCTGGTACCAATGGCAATAATAGTTAAGCCAATAATTAAGTCGCTGATACCATAAAAATGAGCGATGAAAACCGCTGAGTCAACTAAAAAATGAGCACTAAGCGGCAGTAATATTAGGCCAACAACCACCCAGAAAACAGCCGTGCTAGTGGCGACATCGCTGGGTATTTCGGTTTCTGTCTCAGCAATTAGGGGATCGTTCTTATCCACTTTAAATGACAGTACTGCCATGCCTGCAATAACTAGCACGAACAAGGTAATCAACACTAGGCCTTCAATGCGAGAAAGATCGCTGTCGGCTAAAAAATAGACAGCTATTAAGGTAATTAAGAGCAAAATGGGTAATTCGCGCTTCAAAGTGGTTGACGTAACCAATATGGGTTTAATTAGCGCCGTTATACCAAGTACCAATGCGATATTAGTAATATTTGAACCCAGTGCGTTGCCCACGGCAGTATCAATACTCCCGGCAAAGGAAGACGTTGCGGAAACTACGATTTCAGGAGCAGAAGAACCCATTGCGACTATTGTTAAGCCTATCATCATTGGCGAAACACCAATATTTTTAGCTAAAGCAGAAGCGCCATAAACAAACCTATCGGCACTCCAACTGAGCACAATAAGGCCTATGACAAATATTATTATATTTTCAGTCACGCATTAAATCTTCTAGTAATCCAACATGGTAATAGCGACTAATTGTATCGATTTAAGCTTAAAAAATCACATAAATTCAAAAATAAATAAGTTATATCGATAAAATGCACGTTTTGTTACTTTTTTCTTACGCAGAAGTGCTTGAAAAGCGCTAAACTATACCAATATTGTGCTCTTGGTCGTTTAAACGCGATATTGATCCTTGTTTTAAAAGTGAACGATTATGAATGATCAAGGACAAATGTAGAATCGTATGAGTATTCGTAACCCTTATTAATTGGAGTTTTTAAAACAATAAAATGGCAACAGACATAGTTACAGTGACTGACATGCAGTTTTATAGGGGCAGCCGGGAAATCTTTAAAGATATTTCACTTTCGGTTAAGCGCGGTGGTATTACCGCGATCATGGGTCCAAGTGGTATAGGTAAAACAACTTTATTAAAGCTGATTGGCGGCCAATTAGTGCCTAGCCAAGGAAGCGTGCTTTTTCAAGGTGAAGACGTACACAAAGTGTCTCGCTCTAGGTTGTATCAAATGCGCCGTAAAATGAGCATGTTATTTCAAAGCGGTGCCTTATTTACCAATATGTCAGTGTATGACAATGTGGCGTTCCCGCTTCGAGAACACACGGGTCTAGATGAATCGATTATCAGCACTATTGTGAAATTAAAACTAGAAGCAGTGGGCTTGCGGGGGGCGGCGAATTTAATGCCCAGTGAGTTGTCAGGTGGAATGGCACGTCGCGCAGCTTTGGCGCGCGCAATCGCATTAGATCCTGATTTAATTATGTACGATGAACCTTTTGCTGGACAAGACCCAATTTCAATGGGCGTTTTGGTTAAACTCATCAAGGCGTTAAATAAAGCATTAGACTTAACCTCAATAGTGGTGACTCATGATGTGAATGAGGTACTAGGAATCGCTGATTATGCGTATATCTTGGCGAATAAAACAATTATTGGTTCAGGCACTCCCGAGCAAATTAGGAATTCTGATTCAAAGTTAGTGCAACAATTTTTGCACGGAGATGCAGATGGCCCTGTACCCTTCCATTTTCCTGCAGAGCCGATTGCTAAAGAACTACTAGGAAGCACTGAATGAGCGCAATTACAAATTATTTTGCCTCATTAGGGCACTCCGCAATTAGTAGCATTCATGCTATTGGTCAAGCTTCACTTATGTTATTTGGCGCCTTGTTTGCGTTTCCTCAGTGGAAAAATATCCGCTTAACGATTACGCAAATTTATGTCGTTGGCGTGCAGTCGTTATTAATTGTGCTGGTGTCGGGTTTATTCATTGGTATGGTAATGGCCTTACAAGGTTACAACATACTGGTAAGCTTTGGCGCAGAAGGCAGCTTAGGACCTATGGTCGCGTTATCATTACTGCGGGAATTAGGTCCAGTGGTAACGGCGCTTTTATTTGCTGGTAGAGCAGGTTCTGCATTAACGGCTGAAATTGGACTAATGAAAGCCACTGAACAACTAAGTAGTCTTGAGATGATGGCGATTGACCCTCTACGACGAGTCATTTCGCCTCGATTCTGGGCGGGTGTAATCAGTATGCCCATGCTGACATTGATTTTTTCCGCCGTGGGTATTTTAGGCGGTCATTTAGTGGGAGTGGATTGGCTTGGTGTCGATTCTGGTAGCTATTGGTCTATGATGCAAGCTATGGTCGATTGGGACAAAGACATCGTTAATGGCATTATCAAAAGTGTAGTGTTTGCATTGGTAGTGGTATGGGTTGCGCTATTTAAAGGGTATTCATGTATTCCTACTTCTGAGGGTATTAGCTTGGCGACAACACAAACTGTTGTGTATTCGTCGCTAATAATTTTAGGTTTAGACTTTATTTTAACAGCGTTAATGTTTGGGATTAGTTAGGATTAATAATGACATCAAGAAAAACTGAGATTTTAGTGGGTTTATTTGTAGCGCTTGCAATAGCGGCAACGCTACTACTGGCGTTAAAAGTGGCTAATCAAAGTATGACGGGAGGTGACACCTACACTTTAAGTGCCAGATTTGATAATATTGGTGGCTTAAAAGCTCGTTCATCGGTCAAGGTGGGTGGCGTTGTGGTGGGACGGGTTGAACGCATATATTTACATGATACGGCGCTTATCCCTGTGGTTGAGCTTAAAATTTCAAGCGAATACACCAATATTTTTCCTGATACAAGTAGTCTTTCGATTTTAACATCAGGATTATTGGGCGAGCAGTTTATTGGCTTGCAGCCGGGTTTTATTTTTCCAGAAGACATCGTCAGAATAGAAGAAGATAAAGTGTGTGAAACTAGTACCTTATCTGACTGTCCATATTTAACTGACGGTGAAGAAATATTTGATACCAAATCTGCATTAGTATTAGAAGATTTGATTGGACAATTCTTATTTAATCAAGGAACTGAATAGGTGAATACATTATTGGAGCGTAATAGTCGTTTTAAACCAGTGGCGTTTGCACTCGCCATCATTATTGCTACTGCTGGTTTTTCCACAGCAAGCATGGCTCAAGATAGTGTGACAAATAGCCACACCCATGCGCCTAGTTTGCAAACGGTGGCTTTGCAAACGATAGCGCAAGACGACCCATATGAAATGGTTGAGACGGCGGCATCAAAAACCTTTGCTCGGATTAAGTCACAACAAAGCAATATTAAAAACGATCCAGAAATTTTGCGCGTTATCATGGAAGAGGAGTTAATGCCTTACATTGATTACCGGTTTTCATCATTTAAAGTGCTAGGCAAGTATGCCCGCCAAGTCGAGAAAAAAGAATTACTCGAATTTGTATCGGTGTTCCGTGAGTACTTAATTACCAGTTATGCGGTTGCTATGGGATATTATGATGATCAAGTGGTTGAGTTTGATCCTGCACGCGATTACGATGGTCGTTCCGATGTTACGGTAAGAGCAATAATAAAAGACAATGACAGACCGGATATTAAAGTGGCTTTTAAAGTGAGAAAAGATCCGCGCTCAGGTGAATGGCAAGCTTACGATATGATTGCCGAGGGGATCAGTTTACTATCAAGTAAGCAATCAGAGTTTGAGAGTATTTTGCGCAAAGACGGGATTGTTAAAGTCATTGAGTCAATGCGTGAAAGCATTCGTAAACCAATAGTACTGCAAGATCGGTCTAGCAATGCAGCGCCCGAAGAAAATAAAGAGAAAGTGTAGTGGCACTTGATATTAATTTGCAAACCTTGGTTGATAAAACCTGTACTCTTGACTTAAAAGGTGAACTTGATCAAGTGTCATTAAAACATGACTACTGGCCAAGCTTATCTGCCACAGAGAAAGATAAGATTAAGAAAAATGGGCATCTGAAAATTGATTTGTCGGGCATTGAACGAGCCGATACTGCGGGCCTTGCGTGGCTAATTAATATCGTTAAGCATACGAAAGCCGAGAGCGTTCACCTAAGCTTTACCGGTGTTCCTAATAAGCTGCTTAATTTAGCTGATTTAAGCAGTGCGCGGGATATTCTTGCGCCGTAAATAATGAAAGATGCTGGATTGGGATAGTCTTCACAAGTATAGAAAATATATTCGCTACAAGAATTTGAGTGTGCCAAATTAAAATACCAACTTCTAAATTGAATTAAACGAGAAAAGTAACTAAATTATGACCGATGAAATTACGTCGAACGACAGCATTGCAACAATGCTCACCAACACTTTACAATTGCAAGAAGTCAAAGTGAAAAGCGAAGGCACTCATTTTCAAATAATTGCCATTGATGATAAATTTGAAGACATGAGCCGTGTTAAAAGGCAGCAGTTTATTTATACACCACTTGCAGATTTAATCGCGAATGGGACTATTCACGCCGTTACAATTAAGACATTTACGAGCAAACAATGGCAACGAGAGAAGTTGTTTAATTGATATGAATATAATGCGTTAACTAGGCATTATGTATATTACCAAAAGTATTTTACAACAACATTCATAACATCATTTTTTGCTAATTAATATTTACACTAGGACATTATTTGTGGACAAGCTGCGAATTAAAAAAAGCCCACCCCTAAAGGGCACCGTTATTATCTCTGGCGCTAAAAATGCAGCATTACCTGTTTTGATTTCTAGTTTGCTGGCTAGCGATGCGTGTACGTTTACCAATGTACCAAATTTACGCGATATCAATACCACAATCTTACTGCTTCGTGATTTTGGTGCAAAAGTAAATCAGCTAGACCAAAATTCGCTAGAAATTGATGCCAGCAAACTTGATAGCGTAACCGCCTCGTATGAATTGGTGCGCACTATGCGCGCGTCTATTCTAGTGTTAGGACCATTGTTAGCTAAATATGGTCGTGCAAACGTGTCGTTGCCTGGCGGCTGTGCTATTGGTGCTAGACCTGTGAACTTGCATTTAAACGGCCTTGAAAAAATGGGTGCCAAAGTTCATGTGGAAGAGGGTTACGTTCGCGCTTCGGTGAATGGACGCTTAAAGGGTGCACGCATATTCATGGATATGGTCAGCGTAGGCGCGACTGAAAATTTAATGATGGCAGCAGCCTTAGCAGATGGGAAAACTATTTTAGAAAACGCGGCTCGCGAACCTGAAATTGTTGATTTAGCGAACTGTATTAATGCCATGGGCGGTAAAGTAACTGGCGCTGGTAGCGACAAAATTACGATTGAAGGTGTAAAAACGCTTCACGGATGTCGCTATGATATTCTTCCTGATAGAATTGAAACGGGAACATTTTTAGTTGCCGCTGCCGTGTCTAAAGGTAGTATTAGATGCGAAAGAGCCGCGCCTAAAACATTGGACGCCGTTTTAAGTAAACTTGAACAAGCAGGTGCAATCATTGAAACAGGTGATGATTGGATTACGCTTGATATGCAAGGTAAGGCGCCAAAAGCGGTAAACCTCAAAACTATGCCACACCCGGGTTTCCCAACCGATATGCAAGCGCAGTTTGTCACTTTAAATGCGATTGCTGAAGGTAATGGCGTCATTACTGAGACTATCTTTGAAAATCGCTTTATGCATGTACCAGAGCTTAACAGGATGGGAGCAAAAATTGAATTAGAAGGCAACAATGCCGTCACTCAGGGCTCATCTAAATTAAAAGGTGCTCAGGTAATGGCTACCGATCTTCGCGCATCTGCCAGCCTAGTGATTGCTGGGTTAATTGCAGAAGGTGAAACCATTGTGGATAGAATCTATCATTTAGATAGAGGTTATGAAGCTATAGAAGCTAAATTAAGCGCATTAGGCGCACACATTGAGCGAGTTAGCGTATAGTTTTTATCTAAAGCGGTAGTTTGCGACTGTGTAAACTGCCGCAAGTTACCGATTATGAGCTACGCGATACCATCTGAATGTTTAATTCACCAACCGTCACTGTCATAGTAATTATTTCGTCGCTTCTACTAACCATTAATTCCATTTGCGTGCCAGGCGGCGTTTCTGCTATTAAATCGAGTGTTTGCGTCACATCTTCTACTTTTACGCCATTTACCGATAAGAGTAAATCGTTTACGCGTAATCCAGCGACGTCAGCCGGGCCATTTAGCGTCACACTTTCTACTAAAATGCCCTGGTTATCATAACCCGCGCCGCTAAAGCCTAACTGCCCTCGACGAACGGTTCCGCTTTCAATAATTTCGTCCATTACGCGCTTCGCTAAAGGAAAGGGAACCGCGAAGTTAACGCCGTTTACATCTTGCACTCTGCGGCGGCTGTCGAGGGTTTTAAAGTTAGCGTTAGTAATTCCAACTAAATAACCATTCGAGTCCACTAAAGCCCCTCCAGAATTACCTGGGTTAAGCACAGCATCGGTTTGTACAAAATCGAAGTAATTTGCTAGACCTTCTCTACCAACGCGACTAACAATACCTGCTGTTATGGTTTGGCCCAAATCAAGCGGGTTACCAATTGCCATTACCATGTCACCCACGCGCAAGTTAGGCTCTTCCATTTGCGGAATAACTTGTAAATTATCGTCAAAAATTCGCAGTACGGCTAAATCGGTAACTTCGTCAAAGCCTATCAGTTGTGCAGGTAAAAAACGACTATCTTGGATGCGAACATAAATACTGTCGGCGTCGCGGATAACATGATAGCAGGTCAGTAAATAGCCATCTTCGCGCATGATCACGCCCGAGCCTAAGTTTGTCCGGTCGGCAGCACGATTTCTAAAAAGTCGATTTGTGTTGTCAATACTAAAACTATATAGATTAACGACAGCAGGGGCACTGCTCGCTATTGCGTCGTAATAGCTCTTTCTAGGAGGGATATTGGATTCATAATTAAGCCAATGTAAATTTAGACCTTCGCCTTTCCTAAATTCAGGGAAAATTACCAGTAGCATAACAGCTACCACCACACCAAGTATGATGGGCTTTAACATAGCCACTAAAAACTTAAAAAAAGGCGACATAATAATGAGTAATCCTAAGTTGCAAAAACTAGCGTGCGAACGAAAACAAGGATAGCAAAAACAATGGGTTTAGGATAGTTTTAAGGTGTGCCCGCTTTAACAAAAAGGGCCTACAAAATTGTAGGCCCTTTAATAAATACCCGTTATGGGCTTATCTAATTACGATAAATAAATTACTGTTGCCTCGCTGTACATTTAAGGCAATAACATCTGTAGTATCACTAATGCGTGATTCTAGCTCTTTAATTGATGAAATTCGATTACGATTAACACCGGTAATAACATCTCCTTCACGCAAACCAATGCGAGCGGCTGGCGAACGCTCTGCAACCTTAGCAATCACAATCGCATCGCGGTCGTTGCGATCTTTGCCATTTTTTAATTCAGCCCCTTCAAGCGCTGGATGCATATCTTCTGCCGCAGCTTGTAAAGGCGTGGCCGCATCAAGTACTACATCTACCTGTTGCTCTTTGCCATTTCGAACTACCGTCAGTTTTACTTTTGCTCCTGCACCTAAGCTTGCAATTTTAGCGCGTAATTCGTTAAATCCGGTTAATTGATTATTATTAATTCTAATAATAATGTCGCCAGGTTGTAAGTCTGCTTTTGCGGCGGCTGAATCAGGTGACACTTCATTAACAAATGCGCCTATATTTACATCAGAATTAAATGCCTCTGCAAGCGCCTCATCTACGTCTCTACCTATTATACCCAGCATACCTCGGCGTACTTCACCATGCTCGATAATTTGATCGACTAAACTTTTCATCATATTACTAGGGATAGCAAAACCAATACCAACGTTGCCGCCGTTTGGACCAAAAATGGCAGTGTTAATCCCTACCAGTTCGCCGCGCAAGTTGACTAAAGCACCACCAGAATTACCACGATTTATTGCGGCATCGGTTTGAATAAAATCTTCATATCCACCTATATTCAACCCAGAACGACCCAGCGCACTTACAATGCCCGATGTCACGGTTTGGCTTAAGCCAAATGGATTGCCTACAGCCACTACAAAGTCGCCTACGCGCAGTTGATTAGAGTTTGCGATTTTAAGATCGACCAGATTTTCGGCCTCAACTTGAAGTAAGGCAATATCACTTTGATCGTCGGCGCCTATTTTAGTCGCGACTAATTCGCGGCCATCAGTGAGCTTTACTATTATTTCATCAGCATTGGCAACCACATGATTATTGGTTACCACGTAGCCTTTTTTAGCGTCAATAATAACGCCAGAGCCTAAGCCCCGAAATTCACGTTCTTGCACTTGTTCTTGTGGGGCCCCAAAGAAGTAGCGAAACATTTCTGGCACCTGCTGCCTAGAGGTTTGCGTACCCTTTACCGCTATACTAACAATGGCTGGGGTCGTTTCCTCTAGCATAGGTGCTAACGATGGAACCTCATCTTTTGAGAAAAAAGGTATTGCGGCAGTGGCGGTTGCTGATGTCGTTGCAATAAAAACCGCCGAAATAAATGCAAAAGTAGCTTGGCGAATCACTTGTTTCATGTGTATAAACACTCCTAAATTATTATTGTTACTACAGACAGTAATTTAGGGGTATAAGTTCATAAAGCAAGTCAATTGGTGCTCTTTTTCTTTTTGTTTTGACTTTCACTAGCGGATGTACCGACAAATAATCCAGAGCCATTGTTGGCGAAGTCTCTAGGTTGATTGTTGCTATTTTCAGAGATAAGGTGTTTAGTCGCTTTTTCGTCGGTATTACGCAAAAATACACCTGCATGTTCGCCAAAGTAACTGGTTTTCGAATCATCTTCGTTTTGCATAGTAAGCGTGTTCTCGTAATCGTTAACACTGTCACGTAAACTGGCTAACTCGCGCTCAACGCTTTGAATCGTTTCTCGGCTTGTTTCCAAATAAGTTTTAGCCTGTTGTGCTAATAATGCTTTTAGTTCAGCCTCGGTTGAATGAGCCGCCGAATGTTTAGCTTTTGCTACTGAACTTGCCCATATCCATGCAATAATGAATCCTGCGACTGCACCAATAATAATGCCAACCAATAACGCGATAAAGTCCATACACCACTCCAATTCTTAAATATTGTCATGTTTGATCTTTGACTATAGTTCACCGAGTTGCAAGTGTTAATTTGACATGAAATCAATAAACTGATTTTTGAGAATAAAAAGATCAGCCATCCTGCGTTTTTAGAATTTTGTTTTAATTTATGCAAATGTTATTCAATAGTCTCAAATGCTATTCAATAACGACCTAGACTTGTATAATGCGTGAATTGTTACAATGTATCTTGTAAATAAAAGGTTTTTGAATGACCCCTTGGGAAAAATACCAAGACGATCTCTCGTTAATTCACTTTCAGTACGACGTTGCGCAAGAAAACGCAGTGAAAGAGTTGCAGCGTTTATATGATGAACTTACTCAACCCAAAAAAAAGCGTACTTGGCGAGTAACGATAAGGGCTAAGTTTGGCCGCAAAATGAATATTCCTTCGGTGCAGGGTATCTATTTTTGGGGAGGCGTTGGTCGCGGTAAAACTTATTTGGTTGACACCTTCTTTGACTGCTTGCCCATTGAAGATAAAATGCGCGTGCATTTTCATCGCTTCATGCATCGCATTCATCAAGAGTTGAAACTGCTCGACAAGCAAGAAGACCCGCTAAAACTGATAGCTAAAAAAATTGCTAAAGAAACGCGTATTATTTGTTTTGACGAATTTTTTGTTTCAGATATAACCGATGCGATGATATTAGGTACATTAATTCAAGAACTGTTCGCACAAGGCATTGTACTAGTAGCCACCTCAAATATCGCGCCCGATGGCTTATATAAAAATGGATTGCAGCGTGCGCGATTTTTACCTGCCATTGATTTGATTAATCACCACTGCCGTGTTGTGAACGTGGATAGTGGAAACGATTACAGACTACGTACACTTGAACAAGCCGAAATTTATCACTTTCCAGCCGACAAACTCGCACAGCAAAATCTTGATAGTTATTTTGAGAAGCTGGCGGCAGAAATCTATGACACAAACGCCCTAGTTGAAATTGAAGGGCGCAACATAAAGGCCATGAAAAAAGCAGAAAGTGTGGTCATGTTTGATTTCAAGGCGCTTTGTGACGGCCCGCGCAGTCAAACCGATTACATTGAGTTGAGCCGAATATATCAAACGGTATTGGTCGCTAATGTGTTTAAAATGGATGAAACTAAAGACGATATCGCTAGGCGCTTTATTGCCATGGTCGATGAATTCTACGAACGTAAAGTGAAGCTGATTATCTCGGCAGAGGTTGCGGTAGAAGAGCTGTATGAAAAAGGTCGATTGACCTTTGAATTTCAACGCTGTTTGAGTCGTTTGTTAGAAATGCAGTCAAGAGAATATTTATCACAGCCGCATTTGTCGTAAGTGCACTAATGCTAATGCTCAGTAGTGTTCTAAAATTGACTACAATATCGATTAAAAAAACGCGCTTTGCGCTGTAATATCGACTTTTTTTCAGTACAATACCGGCACAAAGTCAATTACAGCGTCTGTTGGTAATGTTGTATTTATGTATGACAGCAAATCTTGAATAGTGACTACTTAATAAAAATTGAAAACAAAGAGTGATTTATGGGCAGAAAGTTTGAAGTAAGAAAAGTGGCCATGGCCAAAACAGCCACCGCAAAAACAAAAGTGTATTCAAAATATGGCAAAGAAATTTATGTGGTAGCGAAAAGCGGCGGCGCCGACCCTGATGCAAATTTATCCTTGCGCCGCTTAATTGAGAAAGCAAAAAAAGATCAAGTTCCAGCACATGTAATCGATAAAGCAATTGAAAAAGCGGCAGGCGGCGCAGGTGAAGACTTTTCTCCTGCACGTTATGAAGGGTTTGGCCCCGGTGGTTGCATGGTAATTGTTGATTGCTTAACCGATAACGTAAATCGTACCATTACCGATGTACGAAATTGCTTTACAAAAACGGATAGCAAATTAGGTGCGCAAAACTCATCCGCGTTTATGTTTGATCATTTAGCTATTTTTGGTTTTAAAGGTGATGACGATGAAATTATTCTAGAAGCCTTAATGGAAGCAGATGTAGACGTAACCGACGTAGAAGTTGATGACGGCGATGTAACCGTATATGTACCCGACACTGAATTCTATAAAGCAAAAACGGCACTTTTAGATAGTTTTCCTGAGCTAGAGTTTGACGTTGAAGAAATTAGCTGGGTACCACAAGACAGCAAAGATATTGACGAAGCCGACATGCCTATGTTTGAAAAATTCATGGATATGCTAAACGACTGTGACGATGTGCAGAACATTTATCACAACGCAAACGTGTAAAACCTAAAATTCAGTATATAGTCACCGCCAGTTAGTTTATACTCCTTTGCAGAGTTGGCCAGACAATCGCTGCTTAGGTAACGCAAGTTAAATAAGGGGAGGAAAGTCCGGGCTCCACAGGGCAGGGTGCCAGATAACGTCTGGGCGGCGCGAGCCGACGACAAGTGCAGCAGAGAGAAGACCGCCTGTGTTATGCACAGGTAAGGGTGAAAGGGTGCGGTAAGAGCGCACCGCATTGCTGGCAACAGTATATGGCAAGGTAAACTCCACCCGGAGCAAGACCAAATAGGTTCCCTTATGGCGCGGCCCGCGTTGGGAACGGGTAGGTTGCTTGAGCTATCGAGCGATTGATAGCCTAGACGAATGATTGTCAGTCTTCGTTAGAAGAACACAGAACCCGGCTTACGCGGCCAACTCTACTTTTTTATATCATATGCGAAGCAAATTTTACCGCACCTTATTGCACTGCGGTGTTGTGTTTGTCATCCTCAAGCATAGCCCACTCTAAAAATGCATCGGCATCTATAGGTCGACTAAAATAATATCCTTGGAAAATAGTACAGCCCATTTCTTTTAAGATATTGACCTGCGAAACTTCTTCAACGCCTTCAGCTACAATAAGCATTGACATGTGTTTACCAATTGCAATAATTGAACGGGCCAGTTCAGCGGTTTTATTCGAGCCTAAATTTTTGACAAATGAACGGTCTATTTTAAGCACATCTAGGGGTAAATCTTTTAGGTAAGAAAGCGATGAATAGCCGGTGCCAAAATCGTCAAGTGCAACCGTAAAACCGGCTTTTTGTAAATCAATTAGTTTAGATATGCAGGCATTAACATCAGTTAATAATCCGGTTTCGGTTAGCTCTAGTTCTATTTTAGATGGTGCGATGTTATGTGAACTTACAATACTCAATAGTTCACCCACAAAATCATTTTTAGCTAATTGCAGCGCCGATACATTAATCGCAACTCGTCCCGGCATTTCAAAGCCATTATCGCGCCACTCATTAAGCTGTGCGCAAACGGTATGCACCATCCAAAAACCTAAGTTATCAATAAAGCCAGCGTTTTCAGCCAGTGGAATAAATTCGTCTGGAGACACAAAGCCAGCATCGCCATTAAGCCATCTGGCTAATGCTTCAGCACCTATTAACTTGCCGCTTGAATCGACTTTAGGCTGATACACGGCAAACAATTCTTTACCCGTTTGTAATGCATTTTCTAGCAATTTTTCTAGCATGAGTTTGCGATCAATATCTTCCAATATACTAACGTCAAATAGGCACATTCTCGATTTATCTTGTTTAGCTTGGCCCAGTGCAATTTCGGCGCAGCGAACTACTTCTATATGGCGACCGTTGGTTTGCGGAAATACCACTGCTCCAGCGGTACAGTTAAGATTAACCTCGCGCCCATCAATTTCAATTGCTTGACGCACAATATCAGATATTTGCTGCCAGTATTGTTGTAATGCTATTTCTAAATCGCCTTGGGCATGGCGAATGAGTACCGCGAATTCGTCTCCACCCGATCTGCCAACCACCACATTTTGATTTGCAAAATCTTTAAATCGTTGTCCCAATACTTTAATCGTATGTTCTGCTACGTCAAAGCCATATTGACGGTTAACTTCAGTGAATTTATTCAAATCCAAAACAATTAATATCGATTGCTGCTTGACTATATTATTGTGCGAATATTGCTCATTAATAAGTTCGTGCATGCGGGTAAGATTGGGTAACTGCGTTTGGTAGTCAAAATAAGCCATTTTACGCAATTGCGACTCTAAGCGGTTACGCCTCATTTCAGCACCTGCCCGCGAGGTAAATACATCAAGGGTCTGGCTCAAACGAATATTTTCTTCAATTGGATGATCAAATAAAAGCACAATACTGCCTTCTAAATCGCCAATCTCGTTTGTCATTGGTGCATTAATATAAGCTTCTGCTTGCATCTTTCGAAATAATTCCACTTCTGGAAAGCGCTTATGTAAGTCACGTTTAATCAGTAATTGCTGATTGTAGCTAATCAACTTTTTATCAATATCGCGTAAACTGTATGAAAAATTGTCAATGCGTTCATTCTTATAGACCACCACTTTTGTGTCGATCCATTCTTGTTCAGTGGTTTTCGAATACACGCATAAGTAGAGCATTTTTGCCTGACTCAACTTTTGCAGCTCGTTAATCATATCTAAATAAAACTGGTCGCTGTCTACTGACGATACGCCTTTTGCTAAACCCGACAAGACAGATTCTAAATCACGACGCATGCCAATTTGGTCGTCTAAGGATTTCGTTTTAAATTCAAGCGACATTGATATGGTGAGACAAGCAAAAAAACTCAAAATCGTAAAAGGAAGCCCATCTACATAAATAAAATTGATTTTACCGCTGTCAGTCAGAACTGAAAAAATGATTGATAACACTTGTAAAAGAAGCGTTAATAATAGAATAGTCAATAATAAGTATTGTTTTCTAACATATATACGACCTGAAATTTTCATCAAAATTAGCAAAATGCTCACGACAAATAATTGAAACGCGATCATTGCAGTGCTTCGCGCACCTATAATCCTACTGACCAATTCACCACTGAAAATCTCATCTCGTACAAGCTGTACTTCACCCGTAAAACGAATGCTGTTGTCTGCGAGTAGGTTAAGAACTAACATGGCGATATTTATCAAAATTAGGGGAATTAGCCATCGTTTAAGTACAGGTTTTCGGCTCCAATAAATAAAGACCATAAAAAATGAAGGGAAAAATATGAAAATTAGCGACGTTTGAATTCGCAACCAATAAAGCGCTTGATGCACCACCAGACTCTCATGGTACTGCCATGTCGTATATTGATAAAATATTGAAATAACACAACACAATAGCAATGCTTTGTATTGAGGTTTATGTAGATTTACACTCGAAGTCAACATAACAGCAAAACAGAGAATGTTAATGCCAATTGTTGCCGAAAAGTAAAACGATATAAAGCTATCTATCGCAAACATGTAATCGTTCTTGCAAATACATTGAGTAACCTTTAGAAATTTCTGAGAAATGATCCCTGTCAATCAAAATGAAATTAACAATAAGGTTATCTGCAAAAATAGCGGATACTTTACGTGTACTTAGTTTATATTTACTTTGTACATTCAATCTATGTATTACAAAAAAAACCTTGCCAACTATATGGCTGGCAAGGTTTTTTCAATAAAGCCTGTAGGGATTGCTTATTCCTGATTGTCTAGGTCAAAAGCAACACTCAACTGCTCGATAAACTCTTTTACTTCACCACTAAACAAAACGAAATCGGCGTCAAATTTAACCGCCATATTATCTTTATCAATATCTTCATTTTGCTCAAGTACAATATCGGTAAACTTCAGGCGTTTTATAGATAAATCTTCAGCAATCACGCAGGTTAGCTTTTCTTGATAAGAAACGGCAAGCTTGTGCACTAGTTTACCGGCTTGTATATGGCCAAGTACTTCTTCGGCATCTAAATCTTGCTTTTTACAACGAATAATTCCGCCATCATCAGCGCTAGATTGAAATTCAGCTTCTTCTAAAATTTCAAAGCCAGATGGAGCATCTTGCATTAACCAGCTTGTTAGCACCTGCTGCTGTTGTGTTTTAGCAAAGGGTACGACCGGTAAGCTATTTATGCATTTACGTAAGCAGGAAAGAAAGGTTTCGGCGCTGCCGTCAGAGCTTGCATCTACCACCACAATCTGTTTGTCGATAGACACAAAACCATGGGTGACCGAAAATTTGCTAAAAGCTCTTGGAAGAAGACGCAGCGTAATTTCTTCTTTTAAGTCTTTCTGCGCTTTTTTCGGCATGGGCGAACCCGTTTCAGACTCTACTTCGCCTACTTTTTGGGCCAATTCTGAATTAATAACGCTTGCAGGTAGCAGTTTTTGTTCACGCTTTAAACTAAACAAAAAGTCGTTGCCGGCTTGATGAAACAAATTCTCACTTTTAGGAATAGGGCTTATCCATCCCATACTCTGTATTTCTTGCGATGTTGCTGCACGAAAAGACATGCTTTCTAACATATTTTGCAGTTGCGCTTCGTCAAACTTGAACGGGCTGGTAAATCGATAAATCTTTAAGTTCTTAAACCACATATGCTGACCATTTTAGGTGACTAATTAAATAAGAGGCAAGAGGGTAGCAATAGCTGAAGTTCGGGTCAAAGTATTGCTGCTAATTGACGACATTTAGTTGATATGGGCGCGCGTGACTTATTTCAATATGGTGAGCGCACGCGAATATAGCTCGCAAACCTTGGCACTCCGCGTTTTGTGAATCCGTAATATTTAAAGCTGATGACACTGCCAACAGGGGGCGGGAACTGCCTGTCACGATCACTAAATCCTGAGCCAATTTTAAACTCAATAGGTTTTTCAGATAAGTGCTGATATTGAACTAACAATGCACCTAGATAACCTTTGTATTTTCCTTTGCCTTCAAAATGCTTTAGCACTAAAGCTTCGTCATCCATATGTTTTTTTAGTTTTAGTAAGTTACCACTGCGTCCTTCGCTAAACATGGCATCTGCTTTATGCAGCATGAGGCCTTCTGCACCGTTTGCTGTGTGATGCTCTAACAATTGAGCTAACGCTTCATTGCTGTGCACAGTAAATTGCTTTACTGCTTGTATATGCGCCACATTAAGTTTTTGGACTAATGCAGTATAAAGTTTTGCGCGGGAACGAAAATTAAGTTCAGCACTCGGTGCGTCAAAGACCATATATTTTATATTCTTCCATTCGCGGTCAACCGGCGTTAGCTTGCTTACAGTCGACGCTACGTATTCGAAATTTTCTCGTTCATACCACAATTCGCCATCAAGCCAACGCTTTGGCAAATCTTGTGTAAACCACTTTGGCGCATGAACAATATTACCCTGACGCGTTCGTAGTTTGCCATTTTTCCAAATGGCGCGAATGCCGTCATACTTTTCGCTCACTAAAAAATTATCTATGTTCTGTTTTTCATAGACTTGCGCTAGCTGAACAGCCGCCACCGATGACTTAGCGTTGGCGGTGGCGATGGGTGTTAGTAATAAAACACCGACACTGATAAAAAAAACGCACAAATAAAAACGACTATGCACAATTGTCATCACGCACTCCTTGTGATTACTTGCTGCAATGATAAAGCCTACAATCAAAATTTAGGCTTGAAGGCTTCTATCTTAATGGGTGAACGCATTTGCGATCAATAGTGAACTGGCAAAACTATACCTAGGTCCAGCAAACAAATTATTGGCATGTGTAAAATTGTAGAGCAATTATTTTCGCGGTGCGATACAGTAAATTAAAATCAATAACAATATTATGCTATGAACGAATATTGGCAAAAATTGCTTCACTTTCTTGACATTATTGTTTTTACATTCAACAAAATTGACATCTCAATTGGTGATATTTTGTTGGTGCCGGTCTTTATTGTTGTGGCGTTTTTTGTTGTTCGCTGGTTAATTCAGTTTATTGTAGGTCGATTGCAAAAAGCCGGTATGTCGCCAGACGCCGTATACTTAGTAAAGCGTTTGTTATATGTCCTTGCATTAATAGGCATCGTCATAACGACATTAGATTTGATTAACGTGCCGTTAACAGCATTTGCGTTTGTTTCTGGTGCAGTGGCAATTGGCATTGGCTTTGGCGCACAAAATATCGTCAACAATTTTATTAGTGGCTGGATACTCATGTGGGAGCGACCAATCCGCATAGGTGATTTTCTAGAAATAGACGGCGTGGCCCGTGGTTCAGTAGAATCAATAAATACCCGTTCTACTAGAATACGCCGCACCGATGGTGTACATATGTTAATTCCAAATAGTAAATTGCTAGAAAATACGGTTGTCAACTGGACGCTTGTTGATACGCTTATAAGAACATCCGTAAAAGTGGGCGTTGCGTATGGTTCTGACACCAAACTAGTGCGCGATCTTATTCAGCAAGCGGCAACGTCCCAACCTGAGGTGCTAAGCGGTCCTGAACCAGTTGTCATATTTGATGATTTTGGCGAGAGTGCATTATCCTTTGAAGTGTACTGCTGGGTAAGCGCCAAGGCCGAACGAGATTTACGTTTAATTCGCAGTAATATTCGATTTTCAATTGATGAGTTGTTTGCTAAAAATGACGTCGTCATAGCGTTTCCGCAGCGAGATATTCATGTCAATGGCGAGTTAAAGGTTTCGTCTAACAAAGACCGCGAAATCAAAACCAATAAGCATCAAGAAAGCTAAGCGACGCGCTTATACTAATAACACTTTTGTCGTAATAATCAATTCAGATCAAAAAAAGTATCGCGGTATAATGTATGCTCTATTTATTCATCCTTTATTGAATAAGCAAAGCATCATGCAAGTACTTAATACTCAATTGCAATCACTTAAGTCCCAATTCACTAATAAAGTTGATTGGCATGCGCTACTGAAATCGGGAGATCGCATTTTTGTGGGTTCCAACGCAGCCGTGCCCAATGCATTAATTGACAGTTTAATTGCGGATGGAAAAGGTTTAGATGATTTAGAAATGACGCACGTGGTCACCCTAGGCGATAATAAATGGGCCCTGCCTGAATATAAAAATCGATTTAAAGTTAATACGTTTTTTATTTACGGTGACGCGGTTCGCCAAGCGGTTGATGAAGGCAGAGCCGACTACACGCCCTGTTTTTTATCTGAAGTATCAAGCTTGTTTGCAAACGATACACTGCCTTTAGATGCGGCGCTTATTATGGTCTCACCGCCCGATTCTTTAGGGTATTGTTCGCTTGGCGTATCGGTCGATATTGTGATGTCGGCAGCGCGCAGTGCAAAACATATCATTGCTCAAATTAACCCAAAAATGCCGCGCACCAGTGGCCATTCTTTCTTGCACATTAGTGAGTTTTCTTCATGCGTTGAACATGCTCAAGACATTCCAGAGCGCGCGGTTACCAGCAAGACAAAGATTTGTGATCGAATAGGCCAATACGTGTCTATGCTAATAGATGATGGCTCTACCTTACAACTAGGAATTGGCAAAATACCAGAGGCCGTTACACGCTATCTATATTCTCATAAAAACTTAGGCGTACATTCTGAAATGATGAGTGATGGTCTTGTTGAGTTAATGCAAAAGGGCGTTGTGAATAACCGGCTAAAAACTTTTCATCCGGGCAAAACGGTAGTCAGTTTTTGTATAGGCACAAAACATTTATATAATTTTGTACATAACAATCCGCATGTCGAATTTTATCCCTCGTCTTATCTAAATAAACCAACCAACATTTCAAAAAATGACAATATGGTGTCGGTCAATAGTGCGATTCAAGTCGACTTAAGCGGCCAAGTTGTTTCTGATTCAATTGGCTATGATTTTTACAGTGGCATTGGTGGCCAAGTTGATTTTATAACGGGCGCTTCAAAAAGCAAAGGTGGAAAGCCTATTATTGCACTGCCCTCCACCGCCAAAAAGGGCACCGTTTCTCGTATTGTTGCACATATTAGCGAGGGCTCAGGTGTTGTAACATCACGTGGTAATGTGCAATATGTAGTAACAGAGTTTGGCATTGCTAATTTAAAAGGCAAAAGCGTACGCGAACGGGCGCTTGAACTTATTCGCGTAGCTCATCCAAAATTTAGAGGAGAATTATTAGCGCAAATACGCAAGCATTTTTGGGTGCCCGATTATCAAAAGCAATTTCCCACTGACGTTGCTGAATTTGGCGACATGCAAATAAAACCGTTTTTAATACAGGATGAACAGTTTTATTTGCGTCCACTTAATCCTGCAGATGAGCGTTATTTGCAAGAGTTTTTCTATTCCCACACGAAAGAAACAATACGCATGCGGTATAACTATGTACCACAAAACATGACGCGCCAGAAGTCATGTGATTTGGTCAGTGTTGATCAGAGCAAAGATATTGCGTTGACGATTGTGCGGCAAGAGGGCTCTACTATTCGTATAGAAGCAGTTGGGCGCTACTACTTATATCCCGAGCAACAGGCATGCGAAGTTGCTTTCGTTACGCGTGAAAATAACCAAGGTAAGGGTATGGCCAAACGCTTATTGCAAGAAATGGTCGATATTGCCACTAAACGTGGCCTTAAGAAGATGTTTGCCTTAGTCAAAAGTAATAATAAGCCTATGATTTCTGTTTTTGAGCACTTTGAATTTAAGCGAGTATTTAACCCCGACCCAGGTGAAATAGAATTGGTAAGGCATTTGTCATCAAAACAGCAAACTATCACAACACAAACGCCACCTGTTCCGGTAAAAGGAGATAACTCATGACTGTGACGATTATAGGCAGCCCTAAATGCAACTTACACAATATAGGTGACGGTCATCCTGAACAACCGGCACGTTTGCATCAAATTAACGATCAAGTGATTGCATCGGGCCTTGAATACGTTGTGCACTTTGCCAATGCTACCCCCATCGATCCTGCGATTTTAGCTTTGGCTCATGACCCCGCGTTTATCGATAAAGTGTTTGCCAAAGCGCCTAAAGAAGATGGTGAAAGGGCGTGGATAGATGAAGACACTATAATGATGTCTAAAAGTTTAGATGCAGCCCTATATGCCGCTGGTGCCGTCAAAGATGCGGTTGACATGGTTCAAGCAGGTCAAACTAAAAGCGCCTTTTGTGCAGTAAGGCCGCCTGGGCATCATGCTCGCTATGATTCGTCTTCAGGGTTTTGTATCTTTAATAACGTCGCCGTTGGCGCAAAGTATGCGCTTGATATGCTAGGTCTAAAACGTGTCGCTATCATTGATTTTGACGTGCATCATGGCGATGGTACGCAAAACATTGTGCTTGATGATGAGAGGATTATGTTTTGCTCTTCTTTTCAGCACCCGTTTTATCCTTACTGTGGCGATGAAGAAGCACGTAAAGATATTGTTAACGTTCCTATTCCTGGTGGTACGAAAGGCGACGTGTATCGCGAGCTTGTTGCGCATTGGTTTGATCGACTTGATGCATTTGCTCCAGAACTCATTTTTATCTCAGCCGGGTTTGATGGGCACACAGAAGACAGCATGGGCTACTTACGTTTAGTTGAAAGTGATTATGTTTGGATAACAGAACAGATTAAAAAAATAGCCGAAAAACACTGCGAGGGTAAAGTAGTCTCTGTGCTTGAGGGAGGCTATGCGCTTAGTTCGTTAGCTCGCAGTGTAGTAGCACACTTGAAGACATTGGCAGGATAGTGTATTTATTTCACCTAAACGTAGCGTAAAAAAAAGCCGCCTTACGGCGGCAAATGTCCAAACTTTGAGAGAGAAAATAAATATGGACATAAATGAAAAGTAACTTGTTCTTGAGAACATTTATAATATGACGTAAAAATAATATTTTTGAAATTCCCCCTTAGTCTATACGACCAATGTAGAAAACACCTTATAGCAGTTGTAAAAAGGCACATTGGTGGCAAATTTTCTCTTTTCATTTGTGCATATTATGTGTGCTAATACCAAAGTAGCATTTTTGTTTATATTTATCAGGCTATTGTTAACCCATACAGAATAGGCTTTTAACGGAGAAAAAAACATGAGCACAACATTATACCCAGTGCCAGAAGCGTTAACCCAATCAACCCATTTTAGTGATGCAGATTATCTTAGTATGTATAAAGCATCAGTTGAAGATCCCAAGGCCTTTTGGGAATCTCAATTAGCAGAGATTGATTGGATTAAAACCCCTACAATTATGAACAATTCTAATTTTACACCTGATAACTGTGAAATTAAATGGTTTGAAGACGGTCAGTTAAATGCCAGTTATAACTGTATTGATAGACATTTAAAAAATGATGCAAAAAAAGTTGCGATTTATTGGGAAGGTGATTCTCCTGAAGACGAGGAAAAAGTAACCTATCAAAAACTGCATTATGAAGTCTGCAAACTAGCCAACGGGTTAAAGAAATTAGGTGTTAAAAAAGGCGATAGCGTTGCTATTTATATGCCTATGGTGCCCCAAGCTGCATATGCAATGTTAGCGTGCGCTAGAATTGGTGCTGTACATTCTGTTATTTTTGGTGGATTTTCGCCGCACGCTATTGCCGACCGTATTAATAACAGCGATGCTAAAGTCGTAATTACGACTGATGAAGGCCGTCGCGCTGGTCGCAGTGTTCCGCTCAAAGCGAACGTTGATGAAGCCATTGCTGATGGCGCATGTCCAAGCGTTACTGCCGTTATTACGCACAAATTAACGGGTGGCGACGTTGCCTTTAATAAAGACGTTGATGTGTGGTGGCATGATTTGATCGATGATTGCAGTGCTCAATGTGAGCCTGAAGTTATGAATGCTGAAGACCCGCTTTTCATACTTTATACCTCGGGTTCTACCGGACAACCTAAAGGTGTTGTGCACTCAACAGGTGGTTATTTACTATATTCATCGCTTACATTTCGTTACGCATTTGATTATAAGCCAACCGATGTATATTGGTGTACCGCCGATGTGGGTTGGATTACTGGACACAGCTACATGGTCTACGCACCATTAGCTAACGGTGCATCGCAAGTCTTTTTCGAAGGTGTTCCAACCTATCCAGATGTGCGCCGCATAGCTCAAATTGTTGAAAAATATAAAGTGAACAGTTTATATACCGCACCTACGGCAATTCGGGCACTAATGGCACACGGTGAAAAGCCAGTAGAAGGTTGTGATTTATCTAGCTTGCGCATTTTAGGCTCAGTGGGTGAACCTATCAACCCAGAAGCTTGGGAGTGGTATCACCGCGTTATTGGTCAAGGTCGTTGCCCAATTATTGATTCTTGGTGGCAAACTGAAACGGGCGCCATGATGATTGCGCCATTGCCTTGTGCCACAAGTTTAAAGCCTGGCTCTGCTACGCGTCCATTGTTTGGTGTTGTGCCTGCCATCTATGATGCCGATGGGAATCAAAAAGAAGGCGTTTGCGAAGGAAACTTAGTTATTACAGAAAGTTGGCCTTCGCAAGCAAGAACAGTTTATGGCGACCATAAACGTTTCATTGAAACTTACTTTAGCACGTATCCTAATGTTTATTTTACGGGTGATGGTGCGCGTCGCGATGAAGATGGATATTACTGGATAACCGGTCGCGTTGATGACGTACTAAACGTATCAGGACATCGCTTAGGTACAGCTGAAATTGAAAGTGCGTTGGTTGCACACAAAGATATTGCTGAAGCCGCGGTAGTAGGTTTCCCGCATAGTCTTAAAGGGCAAGGTATTTATGTGTATGTAACGGCGCTAGAGGGTGTTGTTATAGATGATGCATTGACTGCCGATGTTAAAAAGTGGGTCAGAAAAGAAGTTAGTCCTATTGCGACACCTGATTTAATTCAGTGGACAAACGGATTGCCTAAAACGCGCTCTGGGAAAATTATGCGCCGCATACTGCGCAAAATTGCCGCCAATGAGCATGACCAATTAGGCGATACATCAACCCTAGCAGATCCAACTGTTGTTGATTCACTAGTTGATAAGCGACTTAATCGCTAATACTTTGAAGTAGCTCAACAATATCGTCAAAAGGCAGGCTTTACGCTTGCCTTTTGTTTGTATGTCGTTATATTAATGTGCGAAAGATTAAAAAATGTTATTTTTCAAAAGAATATACAACAGGAAAGGATTATGATCACACTTCTTATTGCCGATGACCACCCTTTATATCGTGATGCTTTAAAAGGTGCTGTCAAACTTACGTTTAATGATATTAATATTATCGAAGCCGGTGATTTAAATCACACTGTAACGGCATTACAAGAGACGGAAGTTGATTTATTGATGCTCGATTTGCATATGCCAGGAAGCGCTGATTTATTTGGTTTTTTACATATTCAAAAACAATTTCCAGATTTACCTATTGCGGTTATTTCGGGCACCGAAGACGCAACGTTAATATCTAAAATAGTGGGCTTAGGGGCAATTGGTTTTATTCCTAAAACAGCGAGCGCCCAAGATATAAGTGACGCTATAAAAGCGATGCTTGAAGGCGACGTTTGGATCCCAGAGGCGATTAAGCTCAAAATTCAAGACGTTGATGAAAACTTTAGCAAGCTGGCAGAGAATGTAGCAAGCTTAACGCCGTCGCAATATAAAGTGCTCTGTTATATGCGTGACGGTTTACTCAATAAACAAATTGGGTTTAATTTGGATATTGCAGAGGCCACGGTTAAAGCGCATGTTACCGCTATATTTCGCAAGTTAGGTATCAACAATCGTACGCAAGCAGTACTAATAGCGTCAGAATTACAATTAGAGCCGCCTGAAAAAGCGCATTAAGATAAAACCCTAGCGAGTCTTATCTTTTGTTTTAACTTCTACATTTCGAATGAACTTCGTCATACTTTGTATTAAGGCACGAAGCTTAGCGGGCTTAATAGGTTTAGCCAAATAATTTACGCCTTGATCACTACACAATCGTAGTAACTCATCACCGCGTTTCGCGGTGACCAAGCAGGCCGGTAAAATAGTGTTTGACTGTTGGCGTATGGCTTCTATTATTTCAAGCCCGTCAGGGCCTTTGCCTAACTGATAATCAGCTAATAAAATATGCGGATTAAACGCCGCCGCCTTTTCTAAAGCTTGACTGTAGTTTTTTGCTACTGCGACCTCAATTCCCCATTTTAGTAACACGGTTTGCATGGCATCTAAATTGACTTGCTGGTCATCTATACATAATATCTTTAGTTTATTAAACATCGACTGCGCAGGCGGGTTGATAACCTTAGGTGTCTCGGGCTCAACTAGCGATACAAACTCTAACGTAAAGCAAGATCCCTTCTGCACTTCTGAATCGACTCGAATGTTGCATTGCAGTTGCTGACTTAATCGCTTGACGACGCCTAATCCTAGCCCTATGCCTTGCTCTTCAGAGTTTTCAACCCTATAAAAGTCACTAAAAATAGCCGCTTGCTGCATTTTGGGGATGCCAATTCCGGTATCTCTAACTTGAATTTTTACTTTTGAGCCCTGTTTGCGAACGGTTAACAAGACCTTGCCACGCTTTGTATATTTTATCGCATTTGATACCAAATTGAGTACAATTCGATACAGATAAGTTTTATCAGCACTTATCCAGCAATCTACTATTCGATACCTAAAATCAAGCCCTTTTTCTTTCGCCTTCATGCCCATTTCATTGATAACCGGATTTATCGTTTCACTTACATTAATGGTACTAATGTAAGGTTTTAACTCACCTTGGTCGAGCCTTGAAATATCGAGTATGGTGCTGATAAGGGTTTCACTAGAAACCACAGAGTCGTTTAATTTTGTTAAAATACTCTGTGTATCATGGTCTAGCGGAGATTCTTGTAAAGCCGTTAAATACAGCTTAGCGGCATTTAGGGGTTGTAATACATCGTGACTTGCCAGTGCTAAAAAGCGTGATTTACTTTCATTTGCTGCTTCAGCTTCTTTGCGAGCTCTAATCAAGCTTTTTTCCAATTGGTTACGTCTTTCTATTTCTAAACGTAATTCAGCATTAATAGAATGTACTTCTTCGGTGCGCTTTTCGACCCTAGCGGCCAAAGTAATATTGCTCTGTTTAAGGCTTTGTTGAGCCTCGACATAATCGGTAATATCGTGACAACTCGTAACAAAACCACCGCCTGGAAGAGGGTTGCCAGTAATCTCGATTATTCGGCCGTCATCGCGCTGTCGCTTAAATTTGTGTGGCGTACCGTTTCTAAACTGAGACATTCTATTTTCGACAGTGCTTTCTAGTTCACCTGGCCAACATTTGCTACGCAACACATTATAGCGTATCAAGCTTTCAATTGAAGCGCCAACGGTAACCAAACTAGGCGGGTAGCGAAACAAGTCTGTGTAGCGTTTGTTCCATGCCATTAAGCGTAGGTTTTTATCAATAACGCAAATGCCCTCGTCTATATTTTCAAGAGAAGTCAGCAGCGCACTCATGTTAAATTGCATAGCCTGAGTAGTGTCATCAAAGAAGTTAACGACATCGGTAATATCTAAATTTCTACCTCTAACTAAACTATCAATTAACGCCTTTGCACTAGATGAACCCACAACGCCGCCTAAGGATAGTTCGCAAAAATCTAATAATGATTCGTCGGCTTTTTCAAGGTAATTAGGCGTGTCAGTTTGAGCCTGATAGTGTGCAAACAATTGCTCACAGCGCTTGTCACCCGTGAAGCGTGATATTAAGGTTTTTAGATCATCAACACTCACTTGAACTTGTTTTTTATTTTGGTATTGATCACTAAAGCTTGCTGGCTCTACAAATATTTTGGCTTGTATTCGGTCTATCAGTTTGGGCTTAGACAGTATTGAAAAGCCAATATAGAAAATACTATTTACAATTAAACTGTAAATTGCGCCTTGACTAAGAAGACGGGAGCCGCCAGAAACATAAACGCCATCTGACTCTAAAATAGGTAAAAACAAAAACAGTAACCACACTAAAAAACCCGCGAGTATACCCGCGTAGACGCCATGGGCGTGACCTTTTTGCCAATACAAGCCGCCGACTATAGCGGGCAGTAACTGAATAACTAATGAAAATGCAAGCAAGCCAATAGATGCCAAGGACGTTTGATTTGCCATTTGCTGCTGGTAACTAAATGCAAGCATCAAAATACCAAAAATAATGAAACGACGAATCGTTTTAATGCGTTTTACTCGGTTTATCCCTGCATAGGTTTCTCGATCCATCAATTTAGGCAATATCACATCATTCGTAATCATGGTGCTTAAGGTAAGCGTGGCAACTATGATCATGGCGGTAGCAGCCGACAGTCCACCTAAAAAGACAAGCACCTGTAAAAATAGGGTATCAGACTGTAGCGCTATTCCCATAACGTAGTTGTCAGCAACTATTGACTGCCCAGCAAACATTTCCTTGCCTGCAGTTGCGATAATAGGAATAGTAATTGCAATTAAAAGTAAGTAAGACGGAAAAAACCAGCGAGCGGTGTTCAAATGAGAAATTTTTAAGTTATCAATTACCGCAACATGAAACTGTCTTGGAAGGCAAATTACCGCGGCCCCAGCCATAAGTGTTTGTGCCCAAAAATCAAATGATAGAAACGCATTTAAGGCATCTGCTTTGAAGTAATCAGCCATAATCGGCTGCGATGGATTTTTGCTTAGAAAACTAAAACCTACCCCAGCCACTAGCACCAGTGCAACGAGCTTTATACAAGATTCAAATGAAATGGCCAGTATCAATCCTCTTCTATACTGGGTTACATCGGTATTTCGAGTACCAAAGTACATCGAAAAAACAGCAATAAAGGCGGTGGCTAATATAATAATTAGTGTGCTGTTTCTTTCATCGGTCACAAGTTGGAAAGTTGAGCCTATGGCTTTTAATTGCAGCGCAATGTAAGGAATAGTCGCTAATAATGCAATAATAGTCACCATTAATGCGACTATTTGACGCTTACCATAACGCGAGCTAATGAAGTCGGCGATAGTGCTTATATGCTGCTTTTTACAGACATGAACTAATTTATAAATAAACGAATGAAAGAACACATAGACCAAAATAGGCCCCAGCATTATGGGTAAATACATCCAATACTGTTCACTCGATTGACCAACGGCGCCAAAAAAAGTCCAAGCAGTGCAAAAAATGCCTAACGCGAGGCTATAGACTAATGGATGTGAAGTTAACCAACGTGCGGTTTGCGAGTTAGTGTCACCCCAACGAGCAATCCAAAATAAAAATAATAAATACAATATCGCTAAGGCTAGCCACCCAATAGACATGTAAGATCCTAAGCAATTAATTACTAATTATTACTGTATCATAATATGCTTCAAAACTAATACAGTAAGATTATTTAACACTTGACCTTCATGCATACACACTAGCCCGCTTAACGCACATTATTAAACCCCTAAACAATTCAATTATATAATAATATCTTTGAGTAGTACTTTGTCGGTAATGGGCCTGTTTGCCATTTGCGCGAGTAATAATTCTGCGGTGGCAACGGCATCATTCAAAGCATCATGGCCATGATGTTGGGGTAGTTGATATTGATTGCGCAAATTTGATAGACGTAATTCAGAAGGATCGTAAGCGACATCTCGTTTATCGAGTTGTCGTTTGGCAATAACTAAGGTGTCAATCATAGGGAAATCAGGCACAAAACCATAAAGTTCAAGGCAGGCTTGCTGTAAAAAATGTTGTTCAACTCTAGCGAAATGGACAAGCATTACTTTGCCTGCCAATGATTTTAAGAGATGTTCTACCACGGTATTTAGCGGCTGGCCTTGCTCTTTTTGATAATCGGTAATTTGATGTGTAATTACATTACTTTCTTCAAGTTGGGTTTCCGTTTTAATGATTTGATGGTAACTAGACTTCAGTTTTATTTGCTCATCTTCAAGTAAAACAAAACCAACGCTGAGTAACTTATCGGTTTTTGAGTTAAGACCTGTGGTTTTAAAATCGACTGCTAAAACAGGGACTTCAGTTATAGGCGTGTCGGGTGCAGGAAACGGCACAGACAAAAAGTCGTGCAAGGGGCCATTTGGCACTTTCGTTAATAGCTTTTTACGCTTAGTTTCGTAGTCGACTAAGTAGCTAATGAATGATTTGATTGCCATTAGAAGCTTGTTTGCCTTGCGTCTTGTAATGTTTTAATAACTTTAAAAGCGTCTTTCAAATAGCCACGCTCTAATTTCGATAGTTCTTCAGGAAACAAATAGTTATCAGGTTTACGACCTTGCATCAAATTGTTAGCTTGATGTCGTACCCGTAAAACGCCTAAAAACTCGTAAGCATCTAACAAGTTTTCTGCTGACGATTTGGTAATGGCAGGGGTACCTGCGGCCTGCTTGATACGTTCAATTGTATTCACAGCGCTAATTCCCTGAGATAGTGCATAAATGCGAGCAAGGTCAACAATGGGAGCAATGCCATTGTGTTTAAGATCTATAGTGTCTTTATGTTCACCGTTTGGTTTTAACACGAAATCACGAAAAAAGCCAAGTGGAGGGCGTAACCCCAAAGCATTTTTGGACAAGTAAGCGATAAACAAAGTACTTTTAGTGGTTTTTTTAAGCAAGTTTTCTCTGACACTATTAAGAAAGCTGACATCACCACATATGGTCTCTAAATCAAAAAATACACTAGAGTTCAATAAGGCTTGTGGGGTGGGAGTATCAACCCAAGCATCAAAGTATCTTTGCCAAACTTTTGTGGGTTGACGCCACTTCGGATTGGTTGCCATTATATCGCCAGGGCAATAAATAAACCCACAGCTATCTAAACCATCGCAAACAAAATGAGCTAACTTTTCAAACCAAGCATCATCCTCTGGCTTCATAGAATCACAAATGATGATGCCATTGTCTTGATCTGAATGCGCTAATTGTTCTTGTCTTCCTTGTGAACCTGCTGCAACCCATGCATAAGCAACCGGTGCGGGGCCATATAATGCTTCTGCCATTTCAATTAAGCGTTTAGTAAATGCCATTGTTATAGCACTGATACTTTTACCTACATGATCAGAGCTGGCGCCTAGTTTTGCTAAGCGAATCTGTAACTTAGGCAGTAACTTGCTGATTTTTACAAGATCTTCTAAATTTTTCGCTTTGTGAATAATACTCGGAAAATTGAGCGCGTTTTGACCATCATTATTCATTAAATCAGTTGCCGTAACCATGCCAACGACTTCACCTTGATTTGTGACAGGTAAGTGATTTATGCGCTTAGCGGTCATGGTCATTAGTGCATCGTAAGCATTATTTTTTATGTCTATAGTGCTAATGTTTTGCGTCATTATTTCACTAATAGCAGTCGTAATTGGTAAGCCTTTAGCGACGCAACGCCGGCGTATATCTTTGTCAGTTATAATGCCAATTGACTTGGTGTCATTTAGCACTACTAAACATGAAAAGCCTTGTTCGGTCATTTTTACTGCAGCTTGTTGTATACTTTGAGTCGCATCAATACTCGCTACAGGGGAATGATAAAAATCACTTACCGAAGTATTCATCAAAGAAGAAGAAATGACAGCCTCTTCATTAACCTTTGTCATTTTCTGTTTGAGTCGTTGCGCCGAATTATGGCTGAAATAGTCACTAACACCGGTATGTGATTCACCAAGTTCGCGTATCACGTTGCATTCAACGCTATAAACTAAACAGTCTTCGTCAGTTTTTACTTCTAATGGTGTTTTATCTTCACTGTCATTTGGCAAATGAAGACTTTTTTTGCAAAATTCGGTGCATAAGTCGCCTTCCCCTAAGCGAGAAATAAGCTCATTGTCGCTAGTCATGCAGCTAATTGCGCCTTTACGAATAATATATAAACGTGGTTCACTGATACCTGCGGGAGGTAAGGTTTCGCCTTTACGTATGTAATTTATACTTAATTCTCGTATAAACTCGGCGAGCGCAGGTTTTGGTAAAGTGTCAAAGGGAGGAATGCTTTGTATAAAGCTTGAGATTTCAGAAAGTTCAATATCCATTATTAGTATCTGCCTGCATTTAGGAGGTCTTGTAGGTTAGCATGTGAGCCTTGCGGCGAAGCCAGACCTACGCGTATTACTTAACCAATGCTAACTCCAACTGCACTATGTGCATTGAAGAAGCTTGGGTACCATACCCATGGCATTAACAAACAATTTAAAGCGCTAACACGTTACAGTCAAGCAATGAAATAACCCTATAGACTAATGTAGAAGTTGAATAGCATTTTTCGAAAAAATGTCAGTCAATACACGTCGTTTATGTAAGTTAAAGCTCATAAATATTCAATCTAGTGGGTGATCAAGACTAAAGTGCAATACCTGCAAAAAAAAAATCTTGTTAATTTAGTGTTAGTAAAAGTTGTATATGGATTTTTGCCACCGTTCTGGTTGTACATAGGGTATTGTATGTAGGGCATTTGACAGTAATCTATATTCACACTTTTTCTAAAGAGTTATTACATTAAGTGGTTTTCAATAATATTGGCACACACTAATATTAGGACCCTAATCTCGTAATAAAAATTAAAACAACGTCGCTAGGAGACTATTGTGGAAAATAAAGAAACCTATTGGTCGGAAAATCTTCGCCTTATCTTTATATGCCTTGTTATCTGGTTCATAGTTTCATTTGGTTTTGGCATATTACTTGTAGAGCCGCTAAATGAAATTCGTTTAGGTGGGTACAAACTCGGTTTTTGGTTTGCACAGCAAGGTTCGATTTACTCATTTCTTGTCTTAATTTTTTGGTATGGCGCCAAAATGAATAAGCTTGACAAAAAATATCCAGGGGAGAGTTAAGCATGGAAGAGTTAAAACTATATACTTACATCGCAGTATTTAGCACCTTTGCTTTATACTTCGCTATTGCTTGGTGGGCTCGTGCGGGTTCTACCAGTGACTTCTATGTAGCGGGCGGTGGTATTACCCCCATGCAAAACGGTATGGCAATTGGTGCCGATTGGATGAGTGCTGCGTCATTTATCTCAATGGCAGGTCTAATCGCTTTCTTAGGTTACGGCGGTTCAGTTTTCTTAATGGGTTGGACCGGTGGTTATGTACTTTTAGCCATGCTACTTGCTCCATATATGCGCAAGCACGGTAAGTTCACCGTACCTGAATTCATTTATGATAGATTTTATTCTAAAACAGCACGTATTGTTGCAGTAGCGTGTTTGATCTTAGCTTCATTAACGTACATCATCGGTCAAATGAAAGGTGTGGGTGTTGCTTTCTCACGCTTCCTAGAAGTTGATTACGGTATAGGCTTAGGCATCGGTATGTTTGTTGTTTGGGTGTACGCTGTATTAGGTGGAATGAAGGGTATTACTTACACGCAAATCGCACAATATGTGGTTATGATATTTGCGTATACTATTCCTGCGGTATTTATATCATTTCAACTAACGGGTAACCCCATTCCACAATTAGGCTTAGGTAGTACTTTAGCTGATGGTAGTGGTGTTTACTTACTCGATAAATTAGATATGGTAGTAACTGAGTTAGGCTTTAAAGAGTACACTACAAGCAACATGGGTGGCTCATTAAATATGTTCGCTTATACTATGTCTCTTATGATTGGTACTGCGGGTTTACCTCATGTAATTATGCGCTTCTTTACGGTTCCTTCAGTACAAGCAGCACGCTCTTCAGCAGGTTATGCCTTAGTCTTTATCGCGTTACTTTATACTGTTGCTCCAGCAGTTGGCGCGATGGCTCGTTTTAACTTGATGAATACTATTGAACCAGCAGCGGGTCAAAATCTTGTTTATGCTGAACGTCCACAATGGTTTAAAGACTGGGAACAAACTGGTTTATTAGGCTTTGAAGATAAAAACGGCGATGGCAAAATTCAATACACTTCTAATGAAGCAACTAATGAAATGGTTAAAGTTGACCAAGACATTATGGTACTAGCTAACCCTGCTATTGCAAACTTACCTAACTGGGTCATAGCATTAGTTGCTGCCGGTGGACTAGCCGCTGCGTTATCTACTGCAGCGGGTCTATTGTTAGCCATATCTTCATCTATCTCACACGATTTAATGAAAGGGGTATTAACGCCTGATTTATCAGAGAAAAATGAGTTAATGGCTGGTCGAATAGTCATGACGATTGCGATACTGATATCGGGTTATCTCGGGTTAAATCCGCCTGGGTTTGCTGCAGGTACGGTTGCACTAGCCTTTGGTTTGGCTGCGTCCAGTATCTTCCCAGCATTAATGATGGGTATCTTCTCTAAGAAAATGAGCGGTACTGCAGCGATATCAGGTATGGTTGCTGGTGTGGGTGTAACAATGTTATATGTGTTCCAACATAAAGGCATTATGTTTGTCCCGGGTACTTCGTTCTTAGGCGGTATGGAAGAGGATTGGTTCTTTGGTATTTCTCCTAACGCGTTTGGTTCTGTAGGTGCTTTAGTTAACTTTGCTGTAGCCTTCATTGTGGTTCAGTTTACAGGTCCAGCACCCGCACATATCCAAGAAATGGTAGAAAATATGCGTAGACCAGGTGATGTTAGTGCAGCTCACGTTCACTAAGATAACCTAGATCACCACTTAGTAAATGAACGGTGATTAAAATCTGAAAAATAAAGCTAGGCGAGCACTTTATTAAAGAGTCGTCTAGCTTTTTCTGTTAAATTACCCCTCCTGTTAAAATAAATAGATAATGATATGAATAAACATCTTAAAGCCGCTTTTATGGTTGCTCCTTTTCTTGCTGTGTTAGGTTATGTTGGCGCTGATTACTACAATGAAAATCAAGCTGCAAAAGAGAAAATTATTCAGCTAGCACCAGAAGGTGATTGCGATATAATTAATAAAAGCTGTGTGCTTTCATCAGGTGAATTTAAAATTAATATTTCTGATGAAGAGGGCATTACTGAGGTCAACTCTACGTTTCCACTGGATAGCGCTACGCTATTTTTAGTGGATCAAGCAAACAAAATGACGCCCTACCCATTAGGAATGCAAAAAAGTCCTTATTATTGGCGCAGTAAGACAGAATTACGCAGCTTAGTAAGTAATAAAGGTGACCGTTACAAATTGCGTTTGATTGCAAAGATCAAAGGTGGTCAATATATTAGTGAATTTACTACCCATACTGCTAAGTAAAAGCGAGTTACCACTTTTTAGCAATGAATAAGCGCGATGCGCTTTTTGCTTGGTCAATAAGGTCGTTATTAAAGGGGGAAATTTGCGTATTGTCTAAACTTGGTTTAGTGTAAAGCTAATTCGCATGAGAATTAGTGGGGCGGTTGTATGAAAATTAAACTCGTTATCTTGTTCATTGCTAGTGGCTTAGTGGGGTGTCAATCCATTCCTCATCAAGTTTATGTTAAGCCTAAACTGCAAGACGCTGCTTTTGCAGACTATTCTTTACAAACTATCGAAACCGCCCACGAAGTGTTTTCCCTTAGCCCCGAAATTAAAAAATTTGTAGAAAATAACACGGCTAACGGGGATACCGAAAAAGCCAAACTTGTTTTTTTGATTGACGCCATTTTTGCTCGTGATAATTTGTCGTTGTCATATCAAGCTAGTGCCAACACTATAGCAAATAATACATTTAAAAGTCGTGAAGCAAATTGTTTATCACTTACCATTATGACCTACGCGATGACTCAACATTTAGGTTTCGATGCACAATTTCAAGATGTGCTTATTCCTGAATTTTGGACTAGACAAGATGGTAATACCTTGATTAACCGACATATCAACTTATTAGTTAGGCCGCAAGACTCAAACCGCTCTGCGTCGTCTAGTGCACCTTTAACTGTAGACTTCGATCCACAACAAGATATGCAATATTTTAAAGTACGAGAATTAACAAAGTCACAAATGCTGTCTTATTTTTATACCAACAAAGCCGCAGATTTTTTATTAACGAGTCAGCCAAGTCGCGCTTATGCTTATCTTAAAGCGGCAATTAGACAGGACAGTGGCAATGAAAGTGCATGGATGAATTTAGGGGTCCTATTTTCCCAAGAAGGTCTCTATAATGAGGCTAAACAGTACTATCAATATGCGTTAATTCTTAAACCCGGTTATCCGTCAGCAAGAGAAAACTTAGCCATATTGTATAAAAAAACAGGAGAATTATTTAAAGCAAAAAGTCAGTTGGCTAAATTACACCGAGAACGCAGTAGCAACCCTTTTTATTACAAAATGCTAGGCGATGTCGCACTAGATGAAAAGACCTATAAAAAAGCCATCAAACATTATAAAAAAGCAATTGCAATGAGTAATAAACATCATGAGTTTTATTTTAGTCTCGCTAAAGCATATTATGCCAGTGGTGACTTTAATAATACGCGCCGTTATTTAGAAACGGCAAAACGTAGAGCAAGAGGCATGCAATCAGAAACGCAATACGCTTCAAAAATATCTGCGCTTATTGCAAGTCGCTAAGCGGGCGTATGTTTTACACCACGCCTAGTTCACGCAAACGTTCTTTTAAATATTCATCGGCGGTATACTTGTCAGATAGCACAACGTTAGGACGTGGGTGTAAAAATAAAGGCAGGGAAACACGTGCACGTGTTGTGTCAGCGCCTTCTGGATTAACCACACGATGTGTAGTTGATGGAAAATAGTGACCAGAGGCTTCTTGCAGCATATCACCAATATTCACAATTAAGTTACCAAAATCACTGGGCACATCTAACCAACTTCCGTCTCTAGCTTTTACTTGAAGGCCAGGCTCGTTGGCGGCAGGTAACAGCGTAATGAGATTGATATCTTCATGAGCCGCCGCGCGAATTGCATCAGGCTCTTCGTTACCGGCTAGCGGTGGATAATGCAGTATGCGTAATAAGGTTTGACCACTATCCTGAATCATATTGGATAACGGTTCACGAAAATACTGGCTTATCTCTGCAGGAGACTCTTGCTCAATCCAGTTCAATAATTCAGCAGCTAGTGCAGAAGTATTGGTGTAATAATCATCAATTTCTTGCTTAAGTTCGCTAGGGCATTGTCCCCATGGGTAGTAATGAAAATACTCTTTAATGTCTTTTTTGGTACTGCCTTTTGCTATTTCCGACACCGACTGCGGGAAAAAGCCGTCTTGGGTGCCTTTGTTGTAAATAAATTTTTGCTTTTCTTCAGAACTAAAAAATTGCTGCCAGTTTGCGTAAATACTGCTGACCTGTTGCTGTGAAATAGGATGGTTTTTTAATACGCCAAAACCCGTTTGGCGCAATGACTCTACAAAATCTTTAGCTGCGGTGGAGGAATGGTAGTCGACTGCTTCTAATTTCATGGTATCTCTCTATATCTGTTTGTATCTTTTCAAAAAGTGGTCGCTTTTTTTGCACCACGTTATGCTAAAGACAAGAACATGCCGGCTAGCGCAGCACTCATTAAGTTAGCAAGGGTAGCCGCTAACACGGCTTTTAATCCCAGTCGTGCAATATCGGAACGTCGGTTAGGTGCCATTGCCCCAATCCCGCCCATTAAAATAGCAATTGACGATAAGTTGGCAAATCCACATAAGGCAAAGGTAATAATAGCTTGTGATGACGCCGAAAGCTGATCTTTATAGGAAACAAAATCTAAGTAGGCAACAAATTCATTTACCACTACTTTTTGCCCAATAAAACTGCCAGCAAGATTAGCTTCACTCCAAGGCACGCCAATTAGCCATGCAACGGGTTGAAAGACATAACCTAAAAGTAATTGAATAGTAAGATTGTCCACCCCAGCGAGTTCGCCAAAAAAGCCTATAATGCCGTTTAACATTGCTATAAGTGCTATAAATGCGAGTAACATTGCACCCACATTGACCGCTAATTTCATGCCAGATGCCGCGCCACTTGCTGCTGCATCAAACACATTCGCATACTCTTCAGCATCGGTTTTAACGTCACTCAAGGTTTGATTGGGTTCATCCAATTCAGGCTCGAGTATTTTTGCCATCATTAAGCCGGCAGGAGCCGCCATAAAGCTAGCCGCTATCAAGTATTTAAGTTCTATGCCTAAGCTTGCGTAACCCGCCATAATAGAGCCGGCAACCGATGCTAAACCACCGACCATAACCGCAAATAGTTCTGAACGCGTCATCGTGGGAATAAAAGGTTTCACAATAAGTGGAGCTTCAGTTTGTCCTACAAAGATATTGGCAGCCGCTGACATTGATTCAGGATTGCTAGTACCGAGTAACTTTTTTAATCCGCCGCCAATGACTTTTATGATTAAACTCATTATCTTTAAATGGTAAAGCACAGATATAAGTGCCGAGAAAAATATAATAATAGGTAAAACTTGAAACGCGAAAATAAATCCAAGGTTAGGCTCGCGGGCTAAATCGGCTAAAGGACCGAACAAAAAGCCAGTGCCAGCTTTACTATAATCGATAATGCCTTGAACAAAGCGGGTTACGCCGTTTAACACATCAACGCCAAAGTCGGTGTACAAAACAAAGCCGCCTATAAAGGCTTGAATTGCAAAGGCACCGCCCACGGTTCGCCAGTTAATCTGATTGCGTGCGCGGCTAAGCATAAAGCCTACTGCAAAAATAAATACTACGCCTAGCAAACTAATCATTGGCTTGTCCGTTTCGTTGTTTTAATAAATACGCACTTAGCACATCTACGGCCAAGAAGTTTTCTCCACCATGAGGAACAATCAAATCTGCATAGTTTTTACTAGGTCGGATAAATTTATGATACATGGGTTTAACCGTTTTTTCATATTGCATGGCAACTGATGACAACGATCGACCCCTTTCTTGAGTGTCGCGCAGCATGCGGCGCATTAAGCACACGTCCAGTGGTGTATCGACAAAGATTTTTAAATCAAAATGATCGAATATCTGTATTTGAGTTAGTAACATAATGCCTTCTATTATAATAATAGGAGAGGGCTTTATTTTTAGCGGCTTTTTTAATCGGGTATGGGTTATGTAACAATAGCTAGGATAATCTATACTTTTTCCTAGGCAAAGTGCTTGTAGATGCTGTTGCAATAAATCATGTTCAAAAGCGTCAGGATGGTCGTAGTTTGTCGCAGCACGTTCTGCTTCTGGAATATGATCTTGTGATTTATAATAACGGTCTTCTTGCAACATAAGAACGTTTTCGTTGTGTTTTTCTAGCGTGAGTTTCAGATTTTGTGTAAAAAGCGATTTACCTGAGCCCGACGCGCCGGATATAGCAAGAATGATTGGTTTTTGCATATTTTGCATAAGAAAGCTAAGACTAATATTTTATATTGTTATTATTTTTATTTCATTCTAGGGACTATTTAGACACAATACAATACAAAAAAGACCTTCTTAATCAGGTCTTTTACAATGTTTTAATGGTTTTTCAGTTAGCACAAAATGATGTATAACGATCTGTCGCAGCTTTTTCAAATAACCACTCCGCGCGCCAACACACGATTAGACAACAGCCCCAACAACTCTAATTCATCGTCGTTTCTAGTGCCATCTATTTTCGTTATGTCCATTGCATATTCTAGCGCCTGTGCAGAATCGAAACTTAAACCGTTTGCCAATCCAAATAAAAACTCTCTAGCTTGGTCACTGTCAATGGCTACGCGTGCTTGATGAATAGCACTGCTAACAAACGCGGTAATAGCAACACCACTGCGCCAGTTTAATTGTTCTTGTACTTGATCAAAATAGTCTTGTTCGCTTAAGGTAACTTTACCGTCAATTTGATAGAGCAGCACCAGTAGTTTAATAATAGCTTCATTATATGCTTGCTCAAGGGTGATTTTTTGCTCGGTATGATCTTGAATATCGTGCATAAATGAGTCGCTTTGGGAAAAAAATTCTTCAGTCATAAATTTCTCACTTTTGACAAATAACCCTATAGGATCGTTTTAAATAATCGTTTATAGCAACAGCCAATTGCATCTATATCTGCACTTGGCCAAGATTACTTTAAGTAGACCTATATACATAAGTATAGTTCAGTAATACAAATAACTCACTTTCTCGAAATAAACCCCGGGGCGAGCTGCGGGTTTTCAATACTCGCTAACACTTCATGATTTTTAAGCGCTAATTGGCAACCTTGATTTAATATTCGATGTTCAAACGAACAGTCTACTTGCCATTGCCTTAAAATATAAGCCGCCAATGCCGCGCGCACTTGCATAACTTTTTCACCGTTTTGCATTGCATAATCCATCTCAATTGCTTGCGGGTGTAAAATATCGGGATGCACCATTAGCACTAAGGTAACTAAACGATTAAATTGCTCGTCTTTTACAGATGTTTGTGAAAAATTAGCAGGTGTTGTGCTGGTAACTACTTGCGTAAAGCGCGTGCAAACAAAGTCCCGAAATGAGGCTGACTTTTCGTCAAAGGCCCGTACGTGCCACCTATGCCCATTATTAATGATTGCATGCGGCACAATAGTTCGGACACTTTCGCCCGAACTAATCGATACGTATTTCACTTGGCATGCTAGTTGATTATGAATAGCGCGCATTAATGCCGCAATAATATGAATATTAGGGTGAATTAGTTTTGTCGCTTCAAAGCAATGTGCTGAAGGTTGTACCGCGGCTGTTATGCCATCACTGAAACCTTTGCTGACTGATTGCAGTATGGTTTCAGCAGAAAATTGAAAAACAGGCTCAAAGTTAGCCGTACGCCAGTATTGTTTGGTGGAATGATCTAGTGAAAGATTATTAGACGCGATTTCTTTATAGGCGGCAAAATCTCTAGTGCTTGCGGCTAGGCCTGTTTTAAAACGATTGATTAAATCGCTTCGTGACAACTTACTAAAAAACTGTAGATTAAAGTCGATAAAAGCCAATCGTTCGCGTTGCGCAAGCGGCAAGTTGGCCACTAGTTCGCTTGACTTTGCATAAGCTGGACTTAACTGCATTACAAACTCACTTTCAATAATAGATGGTTATTACAGTATCAAATATACTGTGTTTATATACAGAGTATAAAGTGAGGTTTGGTAACTTGCAATCATTTTGATTGTAATAGAATATTGCTTATCGGAGAATTTGCTGCATTTTCAAGTGTTTTCGAGAATAAAAATAAATGCATATTGATTGAAGACAAAAAATTAAGCTTTAATGAATGGATGGAAAAATTTGTGGTGAATTGGATGAGGCATTATCACCTCATCCATATTTGCTAAACAAATAAACTATCTTAAAAAGCGTAGGTTACGCCCAAACGCATTTGCCATAAAGACGCACTACCAATTCTGTTTTCTGGCGTAGTATCACCAACTAGAACAGTATTGAACGAAACGCGCTCCGCAACACCCCAATCATCGTTTAGTAGATTAGTAACGTTATCAATGACAAAGAACACATTTGCTTTATGCCCAGATGTAAATCCTGGCAATTCCTGATTGATTTTAAGATCGACTTTATTCCACCAAGCGCCTTTCTCGCCATTACGTTCATTCCCCATAGGCAATACGTTATTACTGTCTAAATATGGATTGAAACCATAAACACCGTTACTATCATCTTGAGATAAGGTTAAGCTATATGGCCGACCAGACTGGATCAAACCGAATCCCGAGAAGGTGGTTTGTAAGCCTTCAAAAATTTCAGTTTTGTAGCTTAAAGATGCCGTAATTCTGTGTTGAATATTATAGTCAGACAAACTAGAAATTTGCTCTTGTGGATCAGTGAACGCGCGATACTGATAGTTAGAAAAAGCAACCGAACTAGTCATGGGCTGAACGTCTTCTGCATCGTTATATGCATAGCCCGTTGTCAAGTTTATACCGTTATCCCACTGCTTCATTAAACCAAACGATACCGTATAAGATGTGCTAGAGGTATCACTATTAGTTAATACAAACGAAGGAAGACGGACACTCGCATAGGTTGGGTAACCCTCTTCGTTAGTGCCGGTTTGTTCGAGATCTCCACGTAATACAATAGCCTGATTTTGTGTGCGAGAGATAAGAAGATCTGCTTGCAGCACATAATCAGAATCTGTGACGTGAGTAGTACCTATATTCAATTTTAACTCAGAGGGAAGCTTGAAATTAGGATCTAAATAGTTAATTTCAGTGTTAGAGCCGTTACCTTCAGCAACTGCATTAAATAACTCCGAGGGAATCCCATAACCCGGTCCATTTGGTACGCCATCTTCAAGCCCTAAATACACGACATCATCATCAAATAGTGAGCGAGTACCGTTAGTATAACCAAAGTTACGACCGCGTTGGCCAAACTGTGACACGTTGTTGTTTGAGAAGTTGTTTGACAACCAAACGTTGGGGTTACCGCCTGTGAATAAACCTAAACCAGCGCGAATTTCAGTGGCGTCATCAAGCGTGTAGGTCATGCCAATTCTTGGTTGCAACAAACCTTCACCATCAAGGTTACCAGAGTTAGCAAAACCATAGGAAGCCGTAAAATCAGTGTTTTCTGCTGGGGCGTCACCCGTAGTATACCAATCGTAGCGTAAACCAAGCGTTAGGTTAAGATCTTCATTGAAGTAAAATTCGTCTTGTACATATAACGAGTTAATTTCATACGACCAATCAGCAGCTGCATCGTTTGGATCGCCACTAGGTGCATTGTTATAGTAAATCGCCGATGGGTTGCCAGATTCAAAATCAGCTATACTGCGAAAACGCATTTCCGTTTCAGTATGTTGAACAAATACGTTAAACACGCTTAATTCTTCTCGTTCAAAACCAAAGGAAATGTCATGGTCATTGTCGGTAATATAGCGGCCGCGAAGTATTAATCCACCTACATCATAGTTAAGGTCGTTTGCTTGACGACTATCATCGCCGCCAAGGTAAACGGTCACATCTTCACCTGTTGCAGCGTTAGCCACTCGAATTTGAATTTCTCCAAACTCGCTGCCACCCACGGTGCCCGTTTTGTTTTCAATAGACACTTGTCGATTATCAACTTCCAAATACGATAAGCGAACCTCGGTTGAGAATCTGTCAGACCAATCTGAGTACAAAGAGAATTGATGAGAATTTAGCTCAGCACCGATGTCATAGATATGTTTTAACAACTCAAACTCATCGGCATCGCCGTCTGACGTATTCCAGAAATTACCATCGTTAAAGTTATAGGTGTAGCTAAGACGGTGCGCATCGTTGATGTTCCAATCAATCTTAATAAGCAGCTTTTCGTCTTCTTCGTCAAGGCTTGTAGGTACTGAGCCTGGATCATACTGATAAAGATCATTAGAAATACGTATTATTTCATCCAAATCAGTTTGGCTCAGATTAATCTCGTTTATTGCGCCAGAACCTTGTGTGCCACGCGTAAAGATCGTCGAGCCTTCATACTTTTCATAAGAAGCAAACGCAAACACTTTATCTTTTAAGATGGGGAAACCAACGCTAAAGCCGTATTTTTTATCATCGTTATCAGGAACATTGATAGAATCACCTTCAAGACTATCGCCTTGAAGATCACTGCTGCCGTATTCATAAAAAACACTGCCGTGAACTTCGTTTGTACCTGATTTAGTTACCGCGTTGATGTTACAACCTGTAAAGCCAGTATAAACCACGTCAAACGGGGCAATCTCAACTGAAACTTGGTCAATTGCATCATAAGAAAATGGCATTCTTACCGTTGGGTAGCCGCTAGAACCCAAACCGAATGAATCATTCATTTTCACACCGTCAACCGTTAGGCTGTTAAATCGGTTACTTTTACCCACACACTGCACTGGGTTAGCATCGCCGCGAGTTTCGTCAACGTATACGCGCGGGTCTAGACGAATAATATCAGTAATGTTTCGGTTAATAGCTGGCGCATTTTCAAGCTCCTCTAAGGTAAAAGTGGCTGAAGCACCCTTGTTACCAAAGGCAACAGACGAGATTTGACTAGCCGACACGCTAATCACTTCAATATTAGTATCAGCTTCAAGTTGTAAATCTAATACAGAAGATTCACCTAAGGTAAGGAACAAACCATCAACTATAGTGTCTTGATAGGTAGATGAGTCAATTGATACTTTATACGGACCACCAACACGCAGGCCGGCTAAAGAAAACTGACCATTTTCACTGGTAGTGATGGTACGGGTAGTTCCAGAGGGTACATGCGTAACAGTGATAACAGTACCAGCATCTGCTGCGCCGCTAGCACCAGTAATAGTGCCACGTATTGAAGATGAGGTCTCTTGTGCCATAGCGGCTGTTGAAAGCCCTACAGACAAGGCAACCGCTAAGGCGACTTTGTTTATTTTACGGTTTGTAAACATTGAGTTTTCCCTTTATATTATTATGTGTGACTAAGCTGTAAGTCCGCACAAATCATTGGCGTTAATTATTACAGTGTTGTCGTGTGCTTATATGTTGTCGTTTTTATGTTGTCGTTTTTAATTTTGTATTGATATGCTAAATACCCCTAAAATAACACCTAGCAAAACAACTAAAACAATTCTATCCCATCTATTGTGCAAAAACCAATAATCCTTGCAATATCCGGTGCATATTAATTAGATAAAAAAATGACATAAAGTCCCAATCTATCCCATGTAAACAAGGCATCTAACTAGAAATATATTTAACAATTATGGATGAAAAAATTTCGTGTGGCGTTCCATGTTAAACCTTATTATGGAATTACCCCAGCAGCTCTAAATAACTGTAGATGCACGTTGACGAGTGCGTCAATATTGCGTTGGTAACCGCCGCCAATAACCGCCGCTATGGGTAATCCATGTTGCTCGCAGGTATTAAACACTAAGCTGTCACGCGCGAAAACACCCTGCGTGCTAATATCTAAATGGCCTAAATCATCATCAATATGAATATCTACCCCGGCATCATATATAACCGCATCAGGGCTGCTATATGCAATGGCCATATTTAGGGCTTGCTCAACCACTTCTAAATATTCATCGTCTTTTGTTCCTTTGGCTAAACCAAAATCTAAATTGGATCTTTGCTTTCGATGCGGAAAGTTTTTTTCGCCATGAATAGATACGGTATAAACCTGCGCGTTATTGGTTGCGAGTTTGGCTGTGCCGTCACCTTGGTGTACGTCGCAATCGAAAATCAGCACCTTATCTATGGAGGGGTGTTGTAGCATCGTTAGCGCCGCTAAATATAAGTCATTTACCATACAAAAGCCTGAGCCGAAGTTGGCAAAAGCATGATGATAACCGCCCGTTAAATTCAGTGCTTTACCGTTCTCTATAGCCAACTCTGCGGTTAGCACAGTGCCGCCCGCTGCGGTAAGGGTGCGTTTTACTAATTGCGCTGACCATTCAAAACCAATTCGGCGCATCGCTTTGCGATCGAGGGTGCCATTTAGCAAGCCATGAATATAAGCGGGGTCGTATACTTGTACAAGTTCACTTGCGTTTAAGGGGGTAGGCTGTCTAAACTGATTTTCCAAAATACCCGCTAATATGAGCTTGTCTTTTATTCCTTGATACTTCTCGATAGGAAAGCGATGTCGTACTGGTAAATCTAACTGACTATAAATAGGGTCGAACACTAGCGGCGTCATATACAGGTCATTGGTTTTAAAAAACATATTAAGTTTACGCAATAATCTTACAAAAGGTCACAATTTCATATCAAATTAGCGACGTAAGCTTTCTCATTGCCTATTCACCGTGATTTTTAACTACAACCTGCAATTGATTTTCTATTAGTAAATGCTGACAAATCATAAATAGATGAAATTTTTTCCGGTTAGCGCTTTGTTTCGTTACAATAGCCACTGATATTCACTAGTCATTTTTATATATAGGCTAATATGCAACTCATTAAGATTGATAAAGCGCTTTACCGTTCACATTTAAACAAAGTCATAGCAGGGTGTATAGCGGGTTTAGCGGTAGGTAGTTTAGCGATTTCACAAACGCTTATTGCGCTATTTCCTGACGAAAGTGGAAGTCATTTTCACTGGAATTTAAGCGGCGTTATTATTAGCTGCTTGATCATTGCATGGATACTAAACAAATATCGAATGCACAGCTTTATGAACGAAGTTGTTTATGTGTGGGAGCTAAAAAAAGCGCTTAACAGAATAAACCGCAAAATGCTGAAAATAAAAGCGGCCGGGCTAGCAGGTAATGTCGATGCCTTACTAGCCATGCAATTCAGTTATGCTGGGTCTCGCCTATTGTGGAAACTAGATGACAACACCATCATTATGGATGAGTTAACCATACAACAAGCCGAGCTTGACAGCCTAGCGACGAAGTACAATTTAACGCTTAGTGCAGATGATTATGACGAAAGTATGTTAAAACAATTTTAAATGCATTTTTTGCTGTTAACGATACGACAATTAAAATTTATAGGTGAACAAAATGCACGATATGCAAATGATTCTAAATGAAATCACTGCCACCGTTAGCGCACTGCCAGACAAGGGCAAAGTGGCTACGTATATTCCACAATTGGCGTTGGTGGATCCGAATCAATTTGGGATTACGGTTGCTATGGAAGATGGAAGCATATTTAATGCAGGGTGTTCTGAACAAAGGTTCTCAATACAAAGCATTTCGAAGGTTTTTACCTTAACCATGGCACTCAAAAAGCATGGCAACAAATTGTGGAAAAGAGTGGGACGTGAGCCATCTGGTAATCCGTTTAACTCAATTTTACAGCTTGAAAAAGAAGCAGGCGTGCCGCGCAATCCATTTGTTAATGCAGGTGCCATTGCCGTTGTCGACTCGTTAATGCAAGGGCGAACACCAGAGGCCGTAACTGCCGATATTGTTCACTTTATGCGAGCGTTGGCGTGTGATAATAGCATTGAAATTGACGAGTCGGTGGTACAGTCTGAGTTAAAAACAGGCGATAGGAATGCTTCATTAGCACATTTTATGGCGTCTTATGGGCATTTTGAAAATCCGGTGGATGACGTCTTAAATGCCTATTTTCATCAATGTTCGATAGCCATGAGCTGTCAGCAGTTAGCTACGGCTGCTAGATATTTAGTCTCTGATGGTACTAACCTTTGCACGTCTAATCAGGTGGTTTCAGAACAAAGTGCGCGGCGTATTAATTCTTTAATGATGATGTGTGGACACTATGATGGCTCTGGCGAGTTTGCTTTTCGGGTAGGTTTACCCGGAAAAAGTGGCGTTGGCGGCGGAGTGCTAGCTATTGCGCCTAGTATTGCCTCAATTGCGGTGTGGTCGCCCGGTCTTGATGTAATCGGTAACAGCAAGTTAGGCACCTTGGCATTAGAACTGTTGGTCGCTAAAACAGGTTGGTCAGTATTTGGTCATTGATCGTTACCTTAGTTAATATTCGGCATTTTAGTGCGGTTAGCCGTCGTTTTTCTTTTCAGATAAAGTTAAATAAACAGTGTGGTAAATTGCAATAGATAGTTTAGTATCTTATACGCCTGAGTTTACTAAAACGCGCAACGTAGATGTACCAAAAATATGACAACAGAGATTGATTGGTAATGAATACAAATTTTAAGCAACTTTTGCTAAATATTAAAAGCGAATTAACGCGTAATAACGCTTTGGCAATATGTGTGTTAGTGCTTGCAGCAGTGGGAGTTTTTAACGCAATTCGATTTGGAGTTGCAAGTTTAGATTATTCTGGCGTTAAAAATACCATCAGCGAATGGCAAAATGACCAATCAATACAATCCAAAGAAGAATATGAGCATGTAAGAGTGGCTGTGCAGAGGGCTAATCTGTTACATTATTCTAACCCCCTGTATGCGGATTTAGCTGGGCAAATTAAAGAATGGGGTGTAATCGCTGGTTTTGAGTCAAGCGACGCTTTGCAAGAAGCGAAGGTGAATTATTTGCAGGCGACCAAAGTGCGGCCCTTATGGCCAGTCACTTGGGCTAATTTGGCGATGGTGAAATGGCGATTACAAGAGTTTGACGATGAGATGCTGCGCTACTTAAAGCGCGCTGACCAATTAGGTTCGCAAAGTAAAGAGGTTCATTTACTCTTCACTCGTTTAGGCCTTGCTTTGTATAATGCGAATCATCCAATGTATACACAATTAAAAGACAGTATACATAATCGAATTCGCTTGGGTTTACGCAACCCCGAGTCAAACCCAGACATTGTTGCGGCTATAAACTCGGCAGACTCCTTAAATACAGTATGTAGGTGGCTGCAAACGCTTGACCCATATACCGCAGAGAAACTGTTAACCTGTCTTTAATTTGGCATGATTTTTATACAACTTTAAGCTATTAATGATCATGCTCAAAGCAATGAAAACGACAAAATAAGCCGTATTTGCGTAGCCTTGGAGCGGGAAATCGACAGTAATATGTAAACCCATGCCCAAAAAGACCATTAGGCACGCAAAAGCGCCACCTTTAAAAATCGAATTACGGCGCGTGTGCATGGCTCGTAGTGCTTTATAAATACAAAACACAAATATTGTAAACAATATAAAGCTGCCTAAAATGCCATATTCCATCAAAAATTGTAAATAATCATTATGTAAATGATCGTAAAAAACGCCCAATTCAGACACTTGGTAACTTGGAAATGTTGAGTAAAAACTACCTCCTCCCGAGCCAAATAAAGGAAAGTCGGCAATAATGGGATAAGCATCATGTATTACATGATCACGCGTTTCTTGCGTAATCGGAGTTTGCACTAACCTTTCTTTTACACGGGCTAAGCCGAAGTATGCGCTTACAATAAACAGATTAATAATAAACACACTTAAAACCATGACAGATAAGCTATGACTTCTATTTTTAATCAGCACTAACGCAACTGCACCCACCAATGCCATGGGGATAAAAAACGCCGCATTGCCCATTCTAGAGCCTGTCATCACAAGTGCAATCACCATAATCAGCATACAAATACGGATCGTGTTTTTACTCGTCAGCAAGGTTGTTGCAAACGAATCTATAGAGTCTTGTGGCGCTTTCATATTTGCTTTTTCAAGCAAGGTCACTAATAAACCAACGCCAGCCGCTAGCGATAGCATTAAAAAATTAGCAAAATGATTTTTATAAACAAAACTACCGGTTGCTTCGCCACCAACAGGTAAACCAAAAACTAAGCTATTTGAAAAACCGAAAGAAATCTCAAAAATACCGTAAAGTGCTTGGAATGTGCCGCTTGCCATAATTGTTAGTAATAGCATTCGAATTCGATTTTCGGAATTGACAAGTGATAACACGCATACTAATAAACAAAAAAAGCTCAGTAACTTGATAAAACTGATTGTTGATTGGCTAGGATCTACTGATAAATAATAATAGTCGGCAGCGGCTCGGTAATATAAATCAAAAGATGTTGGCGACAATAAAGCCACGATAAAATTAGGCAAGGGAATGATTTGTAGTGCACTAAATACAACAAACGCTAACCATAAGTAGACTAAGCTAATATAACTTTTTAATCCGAACTTTTCGACGCGCCAATGCTGAATAACCACGAAGATGGTTAATAAAAAAATAGTCAGTTCAAAAAAACTCCACGCCCATGGTCTATTTGCCCCTAGCGGAATAGGGAGCAAAAACAAGATCGCAAGCAAGGAAAAAAAAGTTTTGTTTGTGCTAGGCTCAGAAATAGTGATAAGCGATACTCTTTTTAGTCTTTTATAAAAAAACCCCTGTTGTAGGGGCTTTACTACCTATTACGGTTTAATTTTTTGAAGCAGTTATATCACCACCACCTGTGCCACCTGCACCTATACCAACGCCTAAAGGATTCCCTGCTGCTGGCATATCTGCATTTCTACTTGTGACTAATGAGGCTGATACGCTAGATGGATCTGCACCTGCCTGCAACACCGCTGCTAAAATATCATCAGGCTTTATAAGCCCAGTAAGTGCTGCTCCATCATACACTTCTTGCGCAGTTTCTGGGTACAATACTACACCAAGCGTAATAACGTGCGCAATTTTTTCAGAGTGTAGCTCTACTAAAATTTTTGTTACATCAATTAAACTATTTAGCGCTAACATTTGTGCGTAAAAATCATTAGCAATTGCTAAGTCAAAAGCCACGACCAACTTTGCATCTTCTGTTAGCGTGTTGTTCTGTGTCAATAGGGAAGTGTCTATCGCGGCGGCTATTGCGGTGAGCTTTGTAATACCATTGTTCTGTAATTGCTCAATATTATTGTGCAAACGATTGCCTGGTTGAAAGTTATCAGCAAGGTCATTTGGCCCGTTCGTTTGCGCTAAACTATGTACTGTTAAACTAAAGCTTAAAAGCATTGAAATAAGAAGTGTTCGGTTATACATATAGCGTTCTCTATTAACTCAGATTTGTAATAGAGGATCTATTACGCACTGATACTATGTTTTGATAATATCCCAATGCTTAATAACGAATCAAATGGTATTAACTTAATCTTACTAGATTTAAGTATGGCGGCGTTAATGGCATGAAAAACGCCGCTTCTGAAATGATTATTTTTTTAATTTGTTGGTATCTTACTTTACGCGTCCATAGCGATCAGAAAATCGTACAATATCATCTTCCCCTAAATAGCCACCAGATTGTACTTCAATTAACTCTAATGAAATTTTGCCCGGGTTTTCAAGTGCATGGATTTTGCCAATTGGAATATATACAGACTCGTTTTCAGTCACTAATTTTGTTTCATCGCCAATAGTCACTTTGGCGGTACCCGAGACCACAATCCAATGTTCAGCGCGGTGGTGATGCATCTGCACCGATAATTTTTCACTTGGTTTAACGGTAATACGTTTTACTTGATAACGTTCACCATTGTCGATTGAATCATAACTGCCCCAAGGTCTAAACACTTCACGATGAAATTCAAATTCACTGCGGTGTTCTGCTTTGAGTTTATTAACGACATTTTTAATATCTTGAACTTTGTGTCTATTGGCGACCATGACCGCATCTTTCGTTTCCACTACCACTACGTCATCTAAGCCGATGACAGATATTAAGCGTTGTTCGGCGTTTATATAGCTATTAGTCACCCCTTCAAGCATAACATCGCCTATGCAGGCATTACCGTTTTCATCTTTGTTTTTATGCGTTTCCCAAAGTGAACTCCACGAGCCTACGTCACTCCAGCCAGCATCAAGTGGCACCATAACGGCGCTGTTTGTTTTTTCCATAACCGCATAGTCAATTGAGTCGTCTGGGCAGGCCATAAACGCTTCTTTGTTAATGCGAATAAAGTCAAGGTCGTTTTCAGTCTTGCCAATTGCTTGCTCACAGGCCGCAAATATTTCTGGATTATAGGTTTTGATTTCTTGTAAAAAGACGCTGGCTTTAAACATAAACATACCGCTGTTCCAGTAATGTTGTTTGCCATCAAGGTAGGTTTGTGCAGTGGCTGCATCGGGTTTTTCCACAAACTCGGCAACGCTAAAACCGCCGCTGCCCACGGCATCGCCAGCCTTAATATAACCATAACCTGTGTGTGGCTCGTTGGGGACAATGCCGAAGGTGACGAGTTTGTTATCTTGTGCCAGTTGCTGCGCTTGTTCAATGGCATCACTGAAGGCTTGCTCATTTTCAATAAGGTGGTCTGCTGCCAGCACTAATAATAAGGGATCATCACCATTTTGCATCGCCAACATAGCGGCAATGGTAATAGCAGGTGCTGTGTTGCGTCCTATTGGCTCAAGGACAATGCCAGCGTGCTTAATATTAGCACTGCGAAGTTGTTCAGCAGCCAAAAAGCGATGATCTTCGTTGCAAATAAGTAAGGGAGGCATAATATTGGCACTAGGTAACCTTAAGATCGTATCTTGTAGCATAGAATTGCTGCTGGTTAACGATAAAAATTGTTTGGGCAACGCGGCGCGAGATTTAGGCCACAAGCGGCTGCCTGTGCCACCAGCTAAAATAACGGGAGTGATCATAGTCATTTCTCTTCAGTTTGTGTAGTCGACTAGACTTGCTAAAAAATGTGTTTTGTCATTTTCTTGGGTAATAAGGTGTTAAACATCTTTATTAACACGAGAATTCATTTCGATTAGCGTCATCGACAGATAAATTTTAAAAACCGCAAGTGTAGCATTTTTTAAAGACAAAACGACCAAAATACAACTTGTTATTGCTACCCAGAAACGTTAACCGTCTTTGCACTGCGCTTATGCATCCAAGTGATTAGATCGGCAGGTGGAATAGGGCGACTAATATAATAACCTTGTGCGAACGTGCAACCCCATTGCATCAGCAAGGCCATAGACGCTTGATCCTCAACACCTTCTGCGACCACTTGCATATTAAAGCTTTTCGCCATGGTTAATACCGCTTTGCAAATTGCCTGTTCGCCTTTTTGACTGGCTAAGGGGATTATAAAAGACTTATCTATTTTGATGGTGTCTACGGGTAATTGAGTGATGTAGGAAAGTGAAGAATAGCCAGTACCAAAGTCGTCAATTGACAACGAAAAACCAGCATCGCGTAAAGCCTGCATGCTGCTGATAGATTTTTCAGGCTCTTGCACAATAAACGTTTCAGTAAGTTCAAACGAAATTTCACAGTGATTCAAGCCATTTTTGACTAATAAATTTTGTGTATAACCCAAAAAGTCTTCATTTAATAGGTCTTGCACAGAAATATTAATCGCAACGCATAGATTAAGATTGCGTTGCTTGAATAACAGAATGTCTTGCACAGCTTTTTCAAGTACCCATTTAGTGACTTGATCAATTAGCCCAGCGTTCTCCGCAATAACAATAAATTC